>Ga0074195_1000254_pt1 | contig 121486 bp, 105 predicted proteins | sample EPASupsiteHSE623_FD_64525 | JGI IMG/M metagenome (GOLD analysis project Ga0074195, IMG submission 64525) | Bioremediated contaminated groundwater from EPA Superfund site, New Mexico - Sample HSE6-23 | ecosystem: Environmental > Aquatic > Deep subsurface > Groundwater > Contaminated ... | reverse complement strand
TTTTCCGCCAGGATGGATTTCAACTCCCCATACAAAAAGACCACCTAGAGCTATCCTCTAAGTGGTTTTCATTTAAACCAGTGTTAATATTTGACCTTTACGAATTAACTCTGCTATATCTCTCAAATATTAAATTGTTGTAAAGAAAAAGTAAATTGGCTAAATCAGAATCAATAATCGGACCTATTCACGGCAAAACTATTTTGACAGATAAGATAAAATCACCCTTTCTGCATAAAAAGGGCTTGATACTTATTGTATCAAACCTGTGCTTCTTATATGGTGCGGACGATGAGATTTGAACTCACACGACATTAACTGTCACATGCCCCTCAAACATGCGTGTCTACCATTTCACCACGTCCGCCATTAAAAAAGGTGCAAACACCTTTTTTTATCCTTATTCAACAGCAATGATATAGGTATATATATCTTGCTTACCCTCAATCAAATCGACTTCAATGTCGGGGTTAAGCTTCTTCGCATGAGCTACCACTTGATCGAGTTCATCTTCGTCAGCGTCATTTCCATAGAAAATGGTAATGATTTCACGGTTTTCATCAACCATGTCATCCAACAACTTTTCTGTCGTTTCCAAACGAGATGGTGTAGAAACTTTGATTTCGCCACGTGTGATACCAATGAAGTCACCATTTTTAATCTGGACACCATTTAATTCGGTATCTCTGACCGCATAGGTCACTTCACCTGAACGCATGTTCGATACGATTTCCATCATCTGTTCGACGTTATCATCGACTTCTTGTGTCGGATCAAAGGCCATCAATGATGAATAACCGTGTGCGATGCTCTTGGTCTTGAGGACACGAATCGAACGATTCGGTAAGAGATCCAACGTTTGTTCAGCGGATAAAATAATATTCTTATTGTTCGGTAAGATGATGACGTGTTCACAATTTAACTCTTCAACAGCTTTAACAAACGCTTCTGTTGATGGGTTCATCGTTTGACCACCATCGATGATTAAATCAACACCGAGCTCCTTAAAGGCATCATGAATGCCCTGTCCAGAAGCTACAGCAATTAATCCATACTTTGTTTTCTTTTTAGGCGCTTTCTTCACTTCAGGTGCAGGCGCCTTTTGTTCATGAACGTTATCACCAAGAATGGTTTCGTTTTGAATGCGCATGTTTTCAATCTTGATGGTCTGCAAATCCCCATATTTCTGGGCGAGGGTTAATGCAACACCGGGTTGATTGGTGTGAACGTGAACCTTGAGCAGATCGTCGTCGGTAACAACCACCAATGAATCACCCATTTGAGAAAGCGGATCCTTCATAAAGTTTTCATTAAACTTTTCAGGCTTATGAAGCTTCACGATAAATTCTGTGCAATAGCCATACTTAATATCCACAGCACCTAAATTTTCAGCACCATGATAGTGTTCTTTTTGTTGCGGCTGATGTTGAACTTCAGCTTCGTTGAGCATTTGACCTTCAAGTGCCATGACCCAACCTTCAATAATTTTAATAAATCCAGCACCACCAGAATCCACGACACCCGCTTCTTTTAATACAGGTAGTAATTCTGGAGTTTTAATTAATGTTTCTTTTGCTTGTTCGAGATACATCTTGAGTACATCTTCAACACTATGTAAGTTATTGGACTCACGGACAACCTTTTCGGCGGATTCTCTAACGACGGTAAGGATAGTTCCTTCAACAGGATCCATCACCGCACGGTAAGCCATCTGATAACCACCCACGAGTGCTTGAATAAACTCTTGAACAGTTGCAGAGCCGTTATCAATCTTTGCGATTTCAGAATAAACACCGCGGAAAAATTGGGACAAGATGACACCAGAGTTACCTCGAGCTCCCATGAGTAAACCACGCGATAGAATTTTTGAAATATCAACGATGGATTGAGAATCTAAATTATTGACTTCTTTAATGCCGGCCATCATCGTCATCTGCATGTTTGTACCGGTGTCTCCATCGGGTACTGGAAATACGTTGAGATGGTCAATTTCTTTGTGATTGTTTTTAAGGTTGACTGCGCCGTTCGTTACCATTTTCTTAAATAGAGTTCCACTGACTGTCTGATTCGCCATACTGAACCTCCCTCTATATTTTAGAAAAATTGATCGTATATTTAAATGGAATAAATGACTGATAGGGTGCACTTCAAATTGATACTTTTTTAGTATAGCATTTATAGTTTGAAATTACAAGTATTAATTGAACCATAAATCGCCAACTGTATTATATCATATTTCTATGAAATAGTTCAATGTTTCGAAGCATTTAAGAAACGGTTTGTCCGATTTTAAGAGTCATCTCTATCTTTTCCATTTTTTCCTTCATGATTATGCGTTTGGTGGTTGCAATTTTCATTTTTTTATGTTAAATTAGGTTGTGCAGTTAGGAGTGAGAATATGGCTGAATGCTACGTAACAGGTAAAAAGACTGTCTTTGGTAATAAGCGCAGTCACGCATTAAACGCGACGCGTCGCGTATGGAAGAGCAATCTACAAACCATCCGCATTAAGGACGAAGACGGAAAGATCATCAAAGTTAAGGTCTCCGCTCGCGCACTTAAAAAGAACAATTTAGAACGCGTTTAAAAAATAAAAAGGCAAATGCCTTTTATTTTTTTTATTCAACTTTTCATCGACTCAATCAGAAGACATCGTCCTTCATGGACATGGATGATGCCCTTCTCTTCAACCACTTCATTGGAGATGCATAAGGGATCATAAGTCATCAGTAGATATGAGGATAAGGGGTACTTAAACCCGATCAAAGAAAGCCGTGCTTTTGGATAGGCAAATAGGTTGACATAACCTTTGGAACTGACATCATGGATGCCTTCTTGAAGCAGTGATAGGCGTGAGTAATCATCGACGATTTTAAGTTCAGGAAACTCATCAAAAAACAGTGTATGCGCGATGAAATGCTCGATGCGCTCGCCACCCAATCCACCGATTAAAATGAGCTCATCTGGGTTCATTTTTTTAGCTTCTACGAGAGCTTGATGTGTATCGGTGACATCCTTGATGGGATTTAATCTTATCACATGAAGATTGATCAGCATGCTTTGGTTGGTGAGTGAATCAAAGTCACCCACTGCAAGATCGATTTTAATGCGCTGTTTATATAAAGCGAGTACTGCTTGATCAACAGCAATGATGACATCACTTTCACGAAGAGGATAGATCTTTCGGATATCTTTAGGTGTAGGGTATGTGACAACAATCGCTCTCATCGCAAACCCTCAATCCCTTGTTCACGATGTTCAAGGTTAAAGAGATAAGATCCTGCAACCACGATATCAACCCCTGCTTCTTTGGCGTAATGTATGGTTTCATCGTTGACGCCACCATCGATTTCAATCGCGAAATGGAGCCCGTTTTCTTTTCGAATCTTGACTAAATCTCTCACTTTATCCATCATCTCAATCATGAAAGATTGACCACCAAAACCAGGTTCAACGGTCATCACTAAGATGAGTTGTACATCATGTAAATAGGGGATAATCGTTCGAATAGGTGTTTTTGGTTTCAAAGCGAGTCCAACACCAACTTTTTCTTTTTGAATCGCTAAAACAGCCTCTTGCACATGATTGGATTCAATGTGAATCGTGATAAACTTCGTTTGTGGAAAAACAAATTTAGGGACCCACTGGAGTGGATCGGTGACCATGAGATGCACATCTAAGGGCAGATGTGTGTTTTCTTCAATGCTTTTAGCAATCGCAGGTCCAAAGGACAAATTGGGAACAAAATGTCCATCCATGATGTCTAAATGGATATAGTCAGCTTGACTAACAGATTTCAGTTCATCTTTGAGTGATGTGAAATTAGCGGTTAAGACCGAAGGTGCAACTTTCATGGTTCATACCTCCTAATACTTTTCTTTTTGAGACTTGATTTCTTCGATAAAACTGAGGTAATTTTCATAGCGTGATGCAAGCATTTCTTTTTGAAGATATGACTCTTTAATCGCACATCCAGGTTCGTTTATATGTAAACATTTACTTTTGAATTTACAGGATGTGGATAACATCTCAAAATCGTGATAATACTGTTTTAATTCATCAGGATGAAAGATGGATAATTCAATTTTTGAGAATCCCGGGGTATCGACGATATATCCATCGTGAATTTCATAGAGTTCGGTGTGACGTGTCGTATGTTTTCCGCGCCCTAAAGCTTCAGAAATCTCTTGAGTTTTCAGTTCAAGTTCAGGCATCAACGCATTGAGTAATGTGGATTTTCCAACCCCAGTTTGACCAGCTAAAACACTGATTTTATCTTTAAAGACATGGGTGAGTACATCAATGCCGATTTTTTGCTTACTGTTGACATAATAAATCTCATAACCTAGCCCAGCGTAATAGGCAAGTTTTGATTGGAGATCATCAAGTGTTTTCTCATCCACTAAATCAATTTTGGAGATAACCAAAATGGGAACGAGACGCTCCTTGTGCATAATGATTAAAAATTTATCGAGAAGATTAAAACTAAAATCGGGACGAATCGCTGAAAACACGAGTATGACCTGATCGACATTCGCCACATCAGGACGAACAAGATCGTTTTTACGTGGTTCAATTTCACGAATCACCGTCGTATCGTCTTCATCATCATAGATGACATAATCCCCAACTTTGGGGCTTATTTGCACGATTTTGACATCTTTTTTGGTCTTTTTGGTCAACTGTTTGTTAAAAACCGATTTTTCATCGAGTTTCATGTAGCGCAGTTTTCCACTCGCATGTGCGATGACTTCTTGTTTAGACTCCCAATCGATGATGGTGTAATGATTGGAAATCATCTTTTTGATAAATCCTTTTTTCAAATGAACCTCCTAAGTCAAATGTTGGCTTCTTAATTGACCACATGCTGCATTGATATCGTGGCCTTGTTCTTTGCGCAACGTCACTTGAATCTTGTTTTTCATGAGAATGTCATAAAATGCTTCCATCGTCTCTGTCTTACTGCGTTTATATCCGGATTCTAAAACTTCGTTATAGGGGATTAAATTGACATACACATTAAGTCCGCGTAAAACGCTGACCAATTCACGCGCTGTCTCTTCAGAGTCATTAAGTCCATCGATTAAGATGTATTCAATCGTCACACGTCGCTTAGCCACCGATAGATAATACTTGATGGCACCGATGACATCTTCAATGGGGTATGCTTGGTTGATTTTCATCAATTTAGAGCGAATGTCATTGTTTGGTGCATGGAGACTGATTGCGAGATTCACCTGTAAGCCCATGTGCGCATATTCTCTGATTTTCGGCACAATACCCGATGTGGATACGGTGATATGTCTAGCACCAATAGCAAGTCCTTTAGGATGGTTAATCGTGGATAGGAATTTGAGCAAATTGTCATAATTGTCAAACGGTTCACCAATGCCCATCACGACCACATAAGAAATCCGTTCTTTAAGGATTCGTTCGGTTTCGATGATCTGCGCGATGATTTCACCCGCATTTAAATCACGCTTCTTCTTTAATAAACCTGAAGCACAAAAGGAACATCCAATGTTACATCCAACCTGTGTGGTCACACAAATGGAATTGCCATAATGATGTTTCATGAGAACCGATTCAATCAAATGTCCATCGACTAAACCATAAAGAGCTTTCACGGTTCCATCGGCACTGATATGCTTAAGAACCAACTCTAAAGCTTGAATCGTAAAGTGTTCTTTGAGTAGTGTAACCAAATCATCGGGTAAATTGGTCATCTCATCAAAGGATTGTACCTTTTGTTTGTAGAGCCATGACCATATTTGATCTGCACGGTATTTTTTATGTCCTTTTTCAAGGAGAAATTCGACCAACGCTTCGTGCGTTAGATTATAGATTAACATCTTATCACCTGTTCATTATTATACACGAAATTTCATCCTTACCAACGAAAAAACCTGACGAATCAGGTTTTAACTGCGAATCGTAGTTTGGTAACTGAAGGCGAGTCGATTGGTAATCTTTTTCATCACTTGATCGACATCTTCAGCGCTTAATGTTTTATCTTTATCGTTGAACACGAGGGAAAACGCAATCGATTTTTTACCCTTTTCAATCGATGATCCTTGGAATACGTCAAAGACGTCAACCGAAACAAGAACCTTGCGGGCGGTTTGTTCAATCATACTCACCAGTTCCCCTGATGTGACTTTCTCATCGACGACAATCGCTAAATCACGTGTGACATTGGGGAACTTGCTCACGGGTTGATAGGTGATTTTAGGCTCTTCGATCAATAGATGACTCAAATCCAATTCGAGAACAACGGTATGGTCAATGCCCACACGTTTTTCTTCGTTGGGGTGAAGTTCTGCAATTTGTCCAATCACAGCATTCTTATACAATATATCCGCTTGTTTATAGGGATGATAACTGCTTGTTCGATCGGTCGATTTAAATTCAAACGCGATACCTAGCGGTTCAAAAACAGAGGTTAATAGACCTTTAAGAACGAAGAAATCTGGTGTGACCTGTTCCTTTTTCCATGGATTGATGTGCCATGTTCCGCTCATGGCGATGCCTAAATGGAATCGCTCTTTACCTTCAGAAAAGCAATTTCCCATTTCAAAGATCGAGACATTGTTGGATTGACGTGATTGATTAAAACGAATCGTTTCCAAAAGACCATGGATGATCGATTGACGGAGTGTTTTCTTATCTTCAGATAAAGGCATAATAACACTGACGGGATCTCCCATCACCTGATAGCGATGAACCTCAGAGGGTTCTAGAAGGGAGTATGTGATGACTTCATAGAAACCAAGATTGGACAGATGATGTCTTAATTGACGAAGTCTTTTTTGTTTGTGCGTCAATTTTCCTGGCATTGGTTTATCGATCGCGGTCATAGGAATCTTATCGAGTCCATGAATGCGTGCGATTTCTTCGAGGAAGTCTGCGTCCATGATCACATCCTGACGCCACGAAGGTGCTTGCAGACGGTAATGCGTGGGTGTGATGTCCACATGATAATGATAGGATTTAAAATAGGATAATAAGCTTTGTTCAGGTATGATCGTCCCCAATGCTTCCTGAAAGTAATTCTTTTCAATCTCAACGATTGGATTTTCATGGGTGGTGTGAATGGATTCAGCAATTCCTGTGAGGATGGTGGCATCCGCGAGTTCGATCAAAAGTTCTGTTGCCCGTTCAAGACCTAATCGCACACGGGTTTCATCGATACCTCGCTCAAAACGAAGTGAAGAATCACTTCGTAAATTGAGGCGTTTACTCGTCTTTTGAATGCGTTTGGGTTCAAAATAAGCAGCTTCGATGATGACAGATGTGGTATGATCATCAATCATCGTGTTTTTCAGTCCCATGACACCTGCAATCGCAACAACATCGTTGCCATTGGTGATGACGACATCATCTTTTTCTAACACACGTTGTTGATCATCGAGTGTCACGACTTCTTCACCCTTCTTCGCATCGCGAACAAGGACATGGTTTGTCCCAAATTTTTCAGCATCGAACATATGAAGCGGTGTTCCATATTCGATCAAAACATAATTGCTGATATCAACAACATTATTGATCGGATGGATATCGGATGCAATCAGTGCACTCTTTAGCCACCAAGGAGATTCTTTGATCGTTATATTTTTGACATAACGCGCCAAGTAGCGTCCGCATCCTTGAGTCTCAATTCTGACGGTTAATGGATTCTTAAGGGATGTTTCTTTGATGTTAAATGATGGTGTTTTCACATCTTGGTTGGTCATAGCGGCTAAATCATAGGCAAAACCGAGATGGGATAATAAATCACCACGATTGGGTGTCAATTTGAGTTCCATCACCCATCCCTCTTGGGCTATCACATCGAGTGCGGGTGTGCCGATGGTCTGCGGTTGATCAAAATAATAGATCCCATCTTTAAACGGTTCAGGGATGACACTGTCTTCAAATCCCAGTTCACGCAGTGAACAAATCATGCCGTTTGAGTCAACACCACGGATTTTAGATGATTTGATTAAAAAATCACCTGGTAAAACAGCACCCACTTGTGCAACGATCACATATTGACCTTGATCCACATTGGATGCTCCACATACGATCTGTTCAACACGATCACCGAGATCAACGGTCGTCACATGAAGATGATCCGAATTGGGATGATCTACACATGTTAAAACATGACCAATCACGAGTTTTGTCGCTGTGTTTATCGGTTGAAACGATTCGACTTCAATGATTTTTTGATTAGTAAGCTCAAGCATGTTTGATGGGACGTTCACCCATTTTTTGAGCATCGATTCAAGGATTTTCATCGGTTAACCCCCTTAAATTGCTTTAAAAAGCGTAAATCATTGGTATAAAAATGACGGATATCATCGATGGCATATTTCAAGATTGCGATGCGCTCTACACCTATACCAAAAGCAAATCCCGACACTTTTTTAGGATCATATCCTCCCATTTTAAGGACATTGGGATGCACACGACCTGCCCCTAAAATTTCAATCCATCCCGTGCTTCCATCCTTCTTTTGATAACTGACATCCACTTCAACAGAAGGTTCTGTAAACGGGAAATATGAGGGTCTTAAACGAATGATACGATCAGCACCAAAGAGATGTCTTGCCATGGTTAGAAGTGCACCTTTGAGGTGGGCAAACGTAATCTTTTCATCGATGACGAGACCTTCAATTTGCATGAATTGATGGCTGTGCGTGGGATCATCATCATCTCTTCGATACACTTTACCAGGGCAAATAATTCGTAAAGGTTCACCCTTTTTAGCAAGCATTGTTCGCGCTTGAACGGGTGATGTGTGTGTGCGCAAGAGACGATTTTCATCGACATAGAAAGAATCCTGCATCGCACGTGCTGGATGATCTTTATCTAAGTTCATCATTTCAAAATTGTAGTGATCACTTTCGAGTTCTGGACCTTCAGCAACCTCATAACCCATCCCAATAAAGAGATCTTCAACGTCTTCAATGACCTGATGCAAAGGATGTATTGTCCCTTGATAAAATTGTGTACCTGGCAGTGTGACATCAATTTTTTCTAAAGCGAGTTGTTGCAATAAAACTTCTTCTTCTAATACCGTCTTTTTCTCATAGAGTGCATGTTCAATCTCTGCTTTAACCATGTTGACAGCTGCACCAAAAGATGGTCTTTCTTCGGGAGATAACTCTCTTAATCTTCCCATCAATAAAGAAACCTCACCTTTTTTGCTCAAATAAGCAAGACGAATCGCTTCAATCTCTTCAAGTGATGATGCCTCTTTAATCTTTGATAGTGCAATCTCTTTCAGATTCATCATATGTTCATTCATAGCCTTACCTCATTTCATGTTTTTGAAATAAAAGAAACGCCCTTAATCGCTAAGGACGTTTTCACGCGGTACCACCTTAGTTCCAAAGTCAAGACTTTGGCACTCAACATCCTTAACGCGGACAAGACGGGTGGGATTAGCACCTCTCCAAGATGAATTCGTTGAGGATTAAGGCATGACTTCCATCAACTCATGCTCGCTTGACTTAATGCTCTCAAGTACTACTTCTTTTCAACGATTTGTATTAACGGCGACTGTTCGAAATAATCGCTAGGAAACGCAATAATTCAATATAAATCCATACGATGGTAACCATTAAGCCCACAGCAACCATCCATTCATAAGCGCGGTCCATGCCACCTTCAACAATCATTTCTGCACGATCAAAGTCAAGGGTGAGCATCAATGCACCGAAGATAATGAATACACCACTGATCAATAAAATGATGGGTTCGCCTAAAGAGAAATTAACACCGAGCAATTGAAGAATAAAACCGAGCACGATGAATAAGAGAATACCCAACAACACCGAATACATGATCCGTCTAAATCGTGGGGTAACACGAATAGTGCGTGAACTGTATAAGAAAAGCATGACGGTGAAAATTGCAGCGGTTGCAATCACAGCAGCCAGTGCAACACCAGGAGCATACGCATCAAACATGACGGTGATCAATCCTAAGAAGATCCCTTCTGATAAAGCATAAATCAATGCAAATGGAGCTGCAAGACGAACACTACGGGATGCAATCATCACCGAAATGAACGCTAAAATCAAGGATCCAATCAGCATGGGGATTACGCTTTCAAGCGGTAACAAACCATTGGCGATTGCATAGAGAAATAAGAAACCACTCAACACAGCAGAGCCCAAAAGAAGGCCTGTCTTAAACATAATACCACGGTAACTTGCTGCTTCACTGCCTACATACGCTTCACTACGTTCAAGTGTGCGAAAGACAGGATTGGATGTACGCATATTCATCAACTCCTTTTACATGTCTATTATATAATAGCGGTTCATTAAAGTGCAAATAAACCCGCATCAATCACATTATTTTCCGATTTTAAATCCTTAAAAGCACCAAATGTTTCAAGTTTCTCAAAAACAGTCTTATTGATGCGTGTTCTCTCTTTCACATCATCACGTGATGTAAAAGCTTTTTCACTTCGTTTTTGGACGATATCAAAAGCGACTGCATCGCCAAGGCCATCGATCGCTCTAAAGGGCATGCGAAGACCTTTTTCTTCCATCTTAAATGTCGTCGCATCGGATAAATTGATATCGATGGGTAAGAAAGAAAAACCGCGTTTGGTCATTTCAAGTGCGACACCAAGTGTGACGACCAAGTTTTCATCTTTAACCTTCAGATTAAATGAGTCATTTAAAGTCACAAGCTTATTGCGTATTGCATTAGCACCAGCAACCATGACCTCATAATCAAACTGATCAACTCGTTTACTAAAGAAACCGGAGTAGAAAAGTAAAGGTTTATAAACTTTAAACCACGCGATGCGCATCGCCATGATCACATAAGCTGTTGCATGGGCTTTAGGAAACATGTATTTGATCTGGCTGGCTGACCATATATACCACTCAGGCACATTATTCTTGCGCATTTCCTGTTCGTAGTTGAGCCATGTAGCTTTATCTTTTGAGGGTTTACCTTTACGCACAAATTCCATGATTTCAAAAGCACGGAGTGGCTCTAGGCCAAATGCTTGAAGTTGTACCATGATATCATCACGGCAACCGATGATGTCATCGAAAGGAATTTTGCCGTGATCCGTTTTTCCTGTGACAAGCGATTGTGCATTTTTAAGCCAAACGTCTGTTCCGTGAGAAAGACCCGAAATTTTGACAAGTCCTGCAAATGTTTTAGGTTTGGTGTCAATCAACATTTGACGTGTAAATGGCGTTCCAAATTCAGGAATCGCATAGGATGCTACTTCACTCATGATTTCATGTTCTTTAACGCCGATCACCGATGTTCCCGAAAATAATTCATACACTTTAGGATCGTCTAGCGGGATATCTTGAGCGCGTGAAAACGGAAACTCATGGGCATGATCTTTGACATAGTCCATTAAAAATTTAATCATCGTCGGATCATCATGACCGAGTATATCCAGTTTTAATAGGTTTGATTCAAACGAGTGATAATCAAAGTGGGTTGTCTTCCACTCTGCATTGACATCATCTGCTGGATATTGAATCGGTGTCACATCAAAAATTGATCGCGACTTAGGAACTACCACGATACCACCAGGATGTTGTCCCGATGAACGTTTTACACCCTCAATTTTGCTGGCAAGTCGTTCAACCTGTGCATTTCTAACCTGGATGTTTTTATCTTCAAGATAACCCTTCACATAACCATAAGCATTGCGTTCAGCAACCGTTTGAATCGTCCCTGCACGGAACGTATGATCTTCACCGATCAGTTCTCTGACATAGGCATGCGCATGTGCTTGATAGTCCCCTGAGAAGTTTAGATCAATATCTGGAACTTTATCACCATCAAAACCTAAGAAGGTTTCAAAGGGTATATCGTGTCCATCTTTGATGAGTTTTTCACCGCAGATCGGACAATTCTTGTTCGGTAAATCGTAACCTGATTGAATGCCTTTCATCCATGATTGAAAGGCTTTTTGTTCAGGTGTGAGACCATAATGAAGAATTTCTTCATCGGTCATATGAAAGACCGTAAAATCACCATGTGGACACCGATAATGAGGTTTAAGTGGATTCACTTCGGTGATATCAAGAAGGGTTGCGACTAAGGAAGACCCTACGGACCCGCGGGAACCAACCAAGTAGCCATCCTCAAGTGACTTTTTAACCAAGAGATGTGAAATGTAATAGTTAGGTGCAAAATCATTGTCAATGATGTTTTTAAGTTCACGGTGAACACGATCTTGAACAAGCTGATGCGGGGTTGATCCATAGAGACATAGCATCTTATCATAAACTAAGCGTTTCACTTCATCAGCAATACTTTCAATACCAAGCAAATCTTTAAATGCATCATTAGGTAATGAATAGAGCTGTTTTGGAAAGGCTTGAATCTTGTCAATCATGTCATTGAGGATATGTGTGTTTTTGATGACGATATCATAGGCGAGATCTTTACCTAAAAAAGACATCGATTTCATCATTTCATCGGTTGTCAATAAATACTGCTCAGGCATGGTATTGTAGCGTGCAAGATCATGAATACCCCCACCGACGAGTGGTGTTCTGATGTAGATTTCGCGGTAAAGCACATCTTTCTTTTCGAGATAGTGGACATCACCACTCGCAATCACAATCTTGTTTTGCTCTTTTGCAAAACGGACGATTTTAGTGATAATAGCTTCGATGATTTCATCAGCCTGTGCGCCTAAATCTTCTTTCAAGTGTTTATATGCTTGTGGAGGTTGAACCTCGATGTAATCATAATAAGCTATTGCTTGTTTCAAGTCTTCATCTGATGCATTTTTTGCAGCTTCAAAAACATCACCATTCGAGCATCCACTACCAACCAATAAACCTTCACGGTATTTTTCGAGAACCGATTTTAACGTTCTTGGTCCATTATAAAAATGGGTGGTGAGGGCATCACTGATCAGTTTAAATAAATTCTTATACCCATTTTGTGTTTGAGTTAATACCATCACGTGATAAGGCATGATGTGCTTCCATGATTCTTTATCATCGATAAATTGATTGATCTGTTGATAGGTTTTGATACCTTTCGATAAAAGTTCATTCATCATAAGAAGCCAGATTTGAGCGGTGACATACGCATCATCTTCCGCGCGGTGATGCGATTCTTGTTTGATTTTGAAATATTTCGCGACCGCTTTTAAATTAAACCGCTTCAATTCTTTGTTGTAAAAATAACGCGCACAATTAAGGGTATCAATGATCATTTCATGGGTGAAAGAAAGACCTAAGCGAAGGGCATTTTCACGGATATGACCACTATCAAAAAGGGCATTATGTGCCACCAAAATAGACCCTTCAATAAAGGCTAAAAAGCGTGGTAATTCATCTTCAATGGATGGCGCATGTTCAAGCATGTCATCGGTAATGTTTGTCAAATCCGTCGTGAAATGCGACAGTGATTCACCTGGATTGATAAACGATTGATAGCGTTCAACGATGGTCCCCGCTGTGATTTTAACAGCAGCAATTTCGATAATTTTATCACGGGTTGCTGATAATCCTGTTGTTTCGATATCGAAGACAACGTAGGTTGCATCTTTAAGTAAGACATCTGAGTTCGAATGCGTTGAGATTTTAAAATCGGTATCATCCACAAAGTCAAGTTCCACACCGTAGATGGGCTTAATATCCTTCCCTTTTGTTGCTTTATAGATGTCAGGATATGCATATAAACCGTTATGATCCGTAAAAGCAATCGCTTCGTGACCCCACTTGATGGCTTGATCGATGTACTCACTCACATCGGTGACAGCATCCATATTTGACATTTTTGTATGAATATGAAATTCAATTCTTTTTTCTTTAGCGCGATCGATACGCTCTTCTTTTTTGCTTTTTTCGATGTAGTGAATCGCATCTGCAAAAAGCACAACATCTTTTTGGAATGCATCAAAGTTCGCGCGTCCTTCAACTTGTATAAAGTCACCATCGTGCAGGGAATCAGCTAATTCGCGATCTTTATCAAACTTAATGAACCGTTTGATATAGATGGCATCCTCATCATCGCCTAAGACAAACGTTAAGAGTTGCGTGGTTGAAAGTTGCTTTAACTCCAGCCTAGAAATGACGCCTTCAATAAGAAAGACGACATCACCTTTTTCATTTTTATATTGGTCGAGTCGGTATTGATCGATGGGGATTTCTTTAATGGGTACAGCGAGTGCTGATGACTTTCTTGAGAAAGATTTACGTGCGGTCTGTTGCCGGTTAGCTTGTTTCGCATAAACGACTTTTTGTTCCATGACTTTTTCTTGTTCGACAATGGACGATTCAATCATTTTTGAAACAGGTGTTAAACTGACCATGATTTCATGCTTAATGTTGACATCAAATCCTAAACGTTTAAATACGGTTTGTATATCAGCAAAATAATCGGTGACATACGCACTGTCTTGGTCGATTTCGATTATAAATGCGTGTTTTTCGTAACGTGATTTAAAATTTTTTAAGACTAAAAAACGTGCTTTTTCTTTGGATAGTTCTAAAATGGCATAATCAAAATAGGCCATCGCATATTGTTCAAACTGATCTTGAGACTTATAAGATAATGCAATTTCAACACTCTGTAAGATACGTGGGACTAAAAAATAACTTTTTAACTGCTGAATAAATGGTAAAAGAACTTCGGGTTCAACGACCTTCTCAAGCGTGATGTCAAAATGCCATGTTTTTGCGATGGTGTCGATATTGACGCAGTTTAAAACGGCTTGATTGAGCACAGGGTTTTGAAATTTGGATTGTTCGAGAAAAAGTTGAAATTTATCCTTTTTCATGAAAGAAGCCCCCGATCAACAATTTTGATGGAACGATAAGCCCAAAAATGCCAAATATAGAGCAGTGGAATAATCAAATATTCAATCCATACCACACCAAAAAGGATGGCTAATAATTCGACGAAAACATAAAGTGTAGAAAGATAGATGGATAATTTTAACCGCATGCCAAAGGGAAGCGGTAATTGACGTGTAAAGACCATCATAAATAGTGTCATGAGTAAGGCATAAAAGATGTAATCGAACAAGCCTGTGAAATAAGAAACAAAAATTTCTGCGGTCGAAAACAATCCGATGTCATCATGAAAAAGCTTGATGGCGGATGCTAATCGACGAACATTAGACACTGATCCGTCTGAAAAATCGTGATTGTCTAAACCGAGTGTTGCATAGGATGTGCGGCTAATTTCCATGTTAGCCACATAAAGTGCCAAATCTTGGGGTAGAAAAACAAACTGTATTTTATCTTGTTCGAGTGTATATTCACCGATGATGATATTGAAGTAATCAAAGGTTGCTGTCGCTTGTACGTCTGTGATGAGCATGCCATCGGTAATGGCTGTATCCTCTAAAACAAAATCTTGAGATAATGCATTGACCATACGTTCATAACGATCTAATGACATGCCTGGTGAAATCAGCGATTTCATCCACGATGGAATCATCAAAAACATGGGAATGAGCAAGAGATAAAGGATGACGCGCGGCCACTTATCCTTCATAAAAAAAACCGCTAAGGGAGGTTTTGTTAAACTTGTTGTCAATCTCTTAAACATGCCTTCAACTCCTTGTGTCTTATTATAACATAATAAACCTTCATGTGATAAAATGATGATGGTGAAACTATGAATTTGATGAATCATGAAAAACATTATAATACGCTACACAACTACTATCTTCAGACCTATCAAAAGAAGGTTTTTAAAATTGCCCTCAATGGAGGATTCACGTGCCCCAATATTGATGGAACGGTCGCAACTGGTGGATGCACCTTTTGTTCCTATATGGGCAGTGGTGATTTTGCTGGAAATAAACTTGAACCTTTGAAGGTCCAATTTGAAAAAATCAAATCCATGATGCATCAAAAATGGGAAGAAGGTTATTACATAGCTTATTTTCAAGCCAATACCAATACACACGCACCTTTAGAACGTTTAAAAGCACTCTACGAAGAAGCGATTACGCTTGACCCACACATTGTTCTTCTTTCGATTGGAACGCGTCCTGATGTATTACCCGATGATGTCATCGAGTATCTAAGTGAATTAAACACGCGTATGCCTGTTCAAATTGAATTAGGTTTACAAACCATACATCAGGTCACTTCCGATTTAATCAACCGTGCTCATGATCTCGCTTGTTTTGATGATGCGGTCAAAAGATTACGTCAAAAAAAGATTGAGGTCGTTGTCCATATCATCAATGGTTTACCTTTTGAAACCAAACAGATGATGATTGAAACCATCAAACATCTCAATACGCTCGATATTCAAGGTATCAAAATTCATATGTTACACCTGATGGAAAAAACTAAAATGGGCTATCAATACAAGAAAAACCCTTGGAAATTGATGACTTTAGAAGATTATGTGGATGTCACGGTTGAACAGATCGGATGGTTGCGTAAAGATATTATCATCCACCGGTTAACAGGTGATGCACCACAAGCGATGTTGATTGCTCCCGATTGGACAAAAAAGAAATTTGTTGTCACCAATGAAATTGATAAAAAGATGCGCCACATGAATTTATGGCAAGGTGATTATGATGAAAAAGAACGTCTTGCTTGAACAAGCACATGCCCTTTTAGTACCTTTGATCTCGAAAGATGATGTTGTCTGTGATATGACCATGGGAAACGGACATGATACACTCTTCCTATCAACATTAGCTAAAGAGGTCTATGCGTTTGACATTCAGCAAAAAGCTTTAGACAACACATCGATGAAAATTGAAGGGCTCGACCATGTTCATCTCATTTTAGATAGCCATGAACACGTGTTAAACTATGTTCAAGACTTTAAAGGTGCAATCTTTAACTTAGGATACCTCCCGCAAGGAGATCCACATATTACAACCATGACCGACACCACGTTAAAGACCCTTAACCTTCTGGTTCATCATATGAAAAAAGGTGATTTCATCCAGTTAGTCATCTATCCTGGCCATGATGAGGGTTATAAAGAAAGTCAAGCGATTGATGCTTGGATATTGACGCTCTCACCTCATGTGTTTCAAATCACAACCACACATTTTTTAAATGAAACAGCAAGACCCCCTTATCTTTATATGATTTACAAAACAAAAGACGAAAGCTGATAGCTTCCGTCTTTTTGATATCCCATAAGGGGGAATTATGGGCGATTCTTTTGCCAATTTTCAATGCGTTCTCTGATTTGATCGCGTTGCTGTTGACGTTCTTCAATCACTTCGCGTGCATGATCTGCATGAACTTCATGACGATGTTGGAACATTTCACGAATTTGGGCACGAAGTTGTTCGGATTCTACTAAAAATGCTTGACGTAATGAGGTAACCGCTGCATGGAATTCTTCACGAATGGTTGCAAGCGATGCCAATAACGTTTGAATTTCAGCTTGAACGGTGACGATGTTAGCTTCAATCTGAGCGATTTCTGCTTCAATCGTTGCCTTATTTTCTTCTAATGCTGCTTCAAGTTCAGCTTCTTTTGCGACGAGGGTTGTTTGAAGTTCTGCAAGTTCAGCTTCTTTAGCTAAGATTTGAACACGAATAGCTTCCATCTGAGGATAATAGGTATCATACAGTGCTTGACGATCAGCTAAGAATTCATCTTTTAATGCTTGTGCAACCACTTTCATGTCTTGTCTTGCTTCCTTCAAGATCGCTTGAAGTTCTTCAACACTCAACTGTAATGCATCTTCTAAAAGAAGTTCATCACTCACGATAACGGCTTTTTGTGCAAGGAATAAGAAACCTGGAGTAACACCATAACTTTCTGCTTCTGCTAGAAATTCAGGTGTAAATCCTTTATCTTCGGCACGACCCATCATCATACGATTTTTAAATGCGTTGTTGATGTGTTCTTTAGCACGTTCTTTGATTCGATCACCGATCTCAGTATTTTTTGATATAGCAGAGACTTGAACAAAAGCTTCTTCGGCATCGATATCGATGTAACCGAGTTCAATCGCTGTTTCGATGATAAGATCCATCGCATCATCAAGTTGCATACCGATAAGATCGAGTTCAGCTAACAAGACTTCGCCATCTTCGTTCAGTGGGTTCGCATAGACCACTTTTTCACGAGGTGTGATAATCAACTCGATTGAAGGGTTGATATCAAGTGTTAAATAAGTATCCTCTTGTGCATTGGATGATGTCGCACAGGATGCTAGAAAGACTACGGCGCTTAATAAGATAACAAAACTGAATATCCATTTCATTGATTTCATTGATTTGAAACCTCCTTTTCACTTAATATACAGGCGATACCTGATTTTTATTGGTGATTATTTTTTTTAAATCATCCCAGAAGTCGTATTGATCCCTCGGCCTGTAATGATACGACCCTGTGTGATGGTAAAGGGAATACGCCCTTCAGGTTTGATGACAATCGAATACATCGTTGAAGCGGGGAGTTGTAAGATGCGGATGGTGATATCGCCTTCTTCAAGATCGCCATCAAAATCGATGACATAATGAATGGAGATGATGCGGCGATTGTCTTCGGTTAGGATACGGAACGTATAGGTTCCTGATGATTCACCTTCCATAAATGTTAAGGTTGCAATTTTGACGCTATCTTGTGTGGTCAGTTCAATGGACACCTTTTCAATGGACAGGTTGTTTTGGATCAGTTCAACTTCATAGTAGTGCACATCGTTTTCTTCATGATAATCAAGGACGACATAATTGGACGCATCCTTTTCAGCACGCATGATCAGACCTTTTTCACCCATCTTACCTTCAGCTTCCATCGTGTACTGTTTTTCACCGATGTGTATCTGACCTCGAATGACAAAGGCTTTCGTGGTTGGATTGATCTCTTGATTATATGTAATCTCATAATCATCTTCTTGATTCATAAAATCCTTAGTTCTAAAGCGCATGCGTCGTGCGTAACCTTGTTGCGTCACTTCCTCATCGACGATGTTAAAATCTGTACTACTTGCATAAAGTTTTTCGATCGTTTCAAGGTATCTGGATAAATCACTGAGTTCATCTCGAATCTTATCGTTTCTTTCTTGGGGACCAAACCGTAAAAGTGTCGAAACTGATGAATTCGCTAATTCGCTTTCGATGATGTTGATCAATGATGTCGTTTGAACACTTGATAAGGCAACGACTGTTTCGAGATTCTCAAGAGCCACACCTTCAGTAGGGGTGGGAATAACGGGATCAGGATAAAAGGCAAAAACTAAAATAATGATGCTCATCAGCGCGAGTGTTGATATCATCATCGGCTTAAGATGCCATATGCGTTTGGGTGATGTGATGACTTCGTCTTGAATGGTAGGATGTTGTTTCATGTTTTCGATGATCGAGGATGAAAAATTCTTGACGTCAACCGCCATAGCTTTTTGTTTGATATAGTGTTTAAGTTGTTTATTCGTCATGGTTTTCACCAACTTCCATTTTGAGTTTTTTCATGGCTTTGTTGTACAGCCACAGCACAGTTCCTAAAGGTTTTTTCATTATACTCGCAATTTCTCTAAATTTTAAATCATTGATGACATGCATCGTCACCACTTCACGCTCTGCTAAATCCAAGAGATCAAGAAGTTTCATGATATCATCAGATGCATCCTCCTCAACCGGAGGTGAAGGAATGGTTTCAAAGATGTCTTCGCTTCGAACCACTTTCTTACGCTCGTTGTAGAGATCAAATGCAAGGTTTCTTGCGATGGCAGTCAGGTAGGCATACGGGTTTCCACCCTCTTTAAACTGATCAACTTTTTCCAAAAAGCGCATGTAGGTATCCTGTAAAAGGTCTTCTGCAAGGGTTTGATCTTTGATAATACCCACAATGCTGAAAAAAACTTGCTGTTTGGTCAACAGGTAGAAGGTCTCAAAATGTGCATAATTTCTGACTTTGAGTTCTTGAATGATCGCTTGTATCTGTTCCATAATGTCCCCTTACATCTTATATACTGTGAACATCCTCATTTTATTGGTCTAATTCTATTGTAATCTAAAAAAAGAAAATACCCCATGCATCTGGGGTATATCCAATCAATTCGCAACAATATTGATGAGCTTATTGGGGACGATGATAACTTTACGTACCGTTAATCCCTCTAAATGTTTTGTCACATTAGGATTTTCTAATGCCAGTTTTTCAGCTTCATCCTGTGGGAGATCGACTTTCATCATAAAACGGCCACGAAGTTTACCATTGACCTGGACGACCATTTCCACTTCATCGACCTTGAGATAGGCTTCAAGATAAATCGGCCAATCCGAATAAATCAATTCTTCGTTTTGCTTGAGAATTTCCTTGTTTAACTCCTCGGTGATATGGGGACAAATGGGGTTTAGTAATTTGAGGAATGAGCGGGCTTGTTCTTTACCAATACGGCCTTGTTTATAAACGTCGTTGACAAAAATCATCATTTGACTGATGGCGGTATTAAACGCAAGTTTATCATAGTCTTCTGTCACTTTTTTGATGGTCTGATGCAAAGATTGTCTCAATTCTTTGACTTCATCTTTTTCAATGGGAAATTCAAACATACGCCACACACGATCAAGGAATTTTTTAGACCCATTCAACGATTCTGTCGACCATGGTTTTTCAGCATCCAAAGGTCCCATAAACATTTCATAAAGCCGCAAACTGTCAGCTCCATGTGATTGAATGATTTCATCAGGATTGACGACATTACCGCGTGATTTGCTCATCTTGGTGTGATCAGCACCTAAGATCATCCCTTGATTGAAAAGTCGTTTAAAGGGTTCTTTCACGGAAACAATACCGATATCATGAAGGAACTTCGTCCAAAAACGTGAATAGAGTAAATGCCCAACGGCATGTTCGGTTCCTCCCACATAAAGATCAACAGGTAACCACTTGTCGAGTGCTTTCTTTGCTTCTTCTGTGTTCAATGGAATCATACCTAAGTGATGTTTTAAAATATACCCGATAAAATACCATGAACTTCCCGCGAGTTGCGGCATGGTGTTTGTATCGCGCCTTCCTTTGATACCGTGATGATTGACAAGAAGCCAATCATGAGCATTCGCGAGTGGTGATTCACCGGTCCCACTGGGACGAATGTTTTTTAAGATCGGTAAATCGAGCGGAAGATCGTCATCATCGAGCACGTGAATGTTTCCTTCTTCATCATAAAATACAGGGAAGGGTTCTCCCCAATAACGTTGACGTGAAAAGACCCAATCTCTTAATTTGTACGTGCTATGACCAAAGCCTTGTTTTGTTTTTTCGAGATAATCGATGATTTTGGCTTTTGCATCTTCATTGTATAAACCATCAATGATTCCACTGTTGTAGTGTAGACCATCGCCTGTGTATGCTTTTTCAGCTTGACCCTGAATGACTTCAACGATGTCTAATCCATGGATTTGTGCAAATTCAAAGTCACGATCATCATGTGCAGGAACTGCCATGACAGCACCTGTACCATAATGGGGTAAAACATAATCAGCAATCCAAATGGGAATGCGCTTATGGTTGAGTGGATTGATGGCATAAGATCCGGTGAAGACACCTGTCTTCGACTTATCCAATGCGCGGTCCATATCATTTTTCATTTTGGTTGCATCAATATAGGCTTTGACTGAGGTCATTTCATCTTCTGCAGTGATGGTCAGTACAAGAGGATGTTCGGGAGCTAAAACACAATAAGTTGCTCCATAAATGGTATCTGGACGGGTGGTAAAAATATCGAAGGACTCTTCCGATTGATCCACCTTAAAGGTCATCATCGCACCGGTTGATTTACCAATCCAATTGCGTTGCATTTCTTTTAAGTGTTCTGGCCAATCAAGTTCTTCTAAGTCTTCTAACAAACGATCAGCGTATGCGGTGATGCGAAGTACCCACTGACGCATCGCTCTTTTGACGACAGGATATTGTCCGCGTTCAGAAACCATTTTGCCATCAACCAATTCAATTTCATCATTGGCGAGCACGGTTCCTAAACCTTCACACCAGTTCACTTCAACATCTTTTAAGACCGCTAAACCATGTTCATAAAGTTTTTTAAAGATCCATTGGGTCCATTTAAAATAACCTGGATCAGGTGTAGCAAATTCACGGTCCCAATCGATGCCTTTACCGGATTCAATGATTTGACGTTTAAAGTTTTGAATGTTTGCATAGGTAAAAGTTCTCGGATCTTTACCTGTGGATAATGCATATTGTTCAGCGGGCAATCCAAAAGCGTCCCATCCCATCGGATGGAGGACATTAAAGTTTTGCATACGCTTATATCGGCTAATAATATCGGTTGCTGTATACCCTTCAATATGTCCAACGTGAAGACCATTTGCTGATGGATATGGGAACATATCGAGGACGTAATATTTTTCCTTATAGCGGTCTTCCGAGGTTTTGAAAAGTTTATTTTCATACCAGTAGCGTTGCCATTTTTTTTCGATGTTGCTAAAGTCATAGTACATGATGGATACCTTCTTTCAATGCTATTTATATTATAGTAGAAAACACCCATTTTTCCAACAAAAAAAGGGATTTTGTATCCCCTTTTGTTTTTTACTTTGCAGCTTCGATGTACTTAATCAAATCGCCAACAGTCTTAATACTTTGCGCTTGTTCATCACTCACTTGAATCTTGAATTCATCTTCAATGTTCATGATGAGTTCAACAGCATCAATGGAGTCAGCTCCAAGATCTTCTGCAAGACGAGATGTCATCGTTACTTTTTCTGCAGGTACATTCAATTCTTCGACAATCATTTCTTTTACGCGTTCAAATATCACGTTCATATCCTCCTTATTTCAGCAATGTTATTATAAGCCTATTCATCGAAATTGTCAATTTTGATTTTTATTTATTTTTTGAAGTTCAAAGTTTTTTGCTCTGATGCGTTGATGTGAACGTTTTCTTTTTTATTTTTGATAAATATACTTGCATTATTTTTCTAGCGTGTTAAAATAACCTCATCAAAAAAGCAAAGCTATTCGCCAAGATGAGGTTATCCTCTGAGTATACGAAATCGAAAGCCAGCTTTGGCTTTTTTTAATGTAAAGGAGATTTGTGATGAAAAAGTTATTATTGAGTTTATTTGTTCTAGGTTTGATTTTAGGACTTGCCGGATGTGGAAGTTCATCGAATGTTTTTGATTTCATCCTCGATGAATCCTATGATGGATTTGTCACGATGGCGACATCCGCTGATTATGCACCCTATGAATGGATTGTTGAAGGAACCGATGGGAAGAGCACGGTCGTAGGCGTGGATATCGAAATTGCGAAAGCTATTGCGCATGCGCTCAACAAAAATCTTCGCGTGATTCATAAAGGATTTGATTTTTTAATTGAAGATGTCAGAAGTGGGAAAGTTGATTTTATCATCGCTGGACTTACACCTACACCCTCACGCGCAGAAATCATCGATTTTTCACAATCGTATTACACAGAAGAAAGTGTGACACAAGTAGTCTTAATTCATCAAGACAACGTTAACCTTTACCCCACTGTCGAAAGTTTAAATCAAGCTGGAAAACGGATTGGTGCACAAACAGGTTCTATTCAAGTTGAATTTGCACAATTGTTTACACCGCTTGCTACACATAAGGTCGTTGCTGATATCAATGAACTGATGAATAATTTAACAAACAAACAAATTGAAGCTCTATTTACCGAAGGACCTGTTGCCCAAACGAGAATCAATGCTGGTGCTCCTTTTGTTCAACTTGTTTTGGATGGAGTTGATCATTATCAAGGTAATGCTGTCGGTGTGAAAAAGGGAAATACAGCATTACTCAATACCATCAATTCAGTCATCGATGATTTAATCGCTTCAGGAAAAATTGCTGAGTGGTTGGAGTTATATTCTGCATGACGCTTTTCCTCAATTTTTCATTTCTCAATAATCCATATAGCGTGAGCTTGTTGTTGCAAGGATTAGGGATGACCTTGATTCTTGCATTGCTTGCTGTATGTTTAGGCAGTATTCTCGCTCTGATTCCTGCGCTGATGCGTCTATCACCGATCAAAGCTTTGAGTATTCCTGCAACCGCATATGTGGAAATTATTCGCGGCACTCCCATGCTTGTTCAAGTGCTTTTAATTTACCAACTTCTCAACATTCCACTCTTCTTGATCGGTGGTATCGATATGGGAAGTTTCGTTCCCGGATTGGTTGCTCTCGTGATTAACAGTTCAGCTTATGTTTCAGAGATCATCCGTGGTGGAATATTGGCTGTTGATCGTGGTCAAACAGAAGCTTCACGTTCATTGGGGATGACGCAACGCCAAACGATGCAACATATCATCTTACCTCAAGCGATTAAAAACATCTTCCCAGCATTAGGAAATGAGTTTGTGACCATCATTAAAGAGACATCGATTTTTATGTATTTAGGGGTTGCCGAATTGATGTATCAAGTGGGCATTTTAAAAGCGAGTTCTCCCGCTGTGACAGAACTCTATATCACAGCTGGTATTCTCTATTTAATCTTAACTTATCCTCTATCTAAACTGATGAACTTCATCGAAAGGAGATTACGCCATGCCGATGCAAAGTGAACCTATACTTGTTATTAATGGCCTTGTTAAGACCTTTAAGAATACCATACATGCCTTAAATGGTGTTGATCTTGTCATTCACAAAGGCGAAGTTGTTTCCATTATTGGTCCATCAGGTTCCGGTAAATCGACCTTGCTTCGGTGCATGAATTTAATGGAAGTTCCTACTTCAGGATCAGTTCTTTTCGAAGGTCATCTTTTATCTATCCATGATAAAAACTTAAACCAATTACGAGAAAAAATGGGGATGGTCTTTCAATCTTTTAATCTGTTTCCTCATTTATCTGTCCTTCAAAATGTGACGCTTGCTTTGACATTGGTTAAGAAATTGGATGATCAACAAGCAAAAGAAATCGCTGAGAAACGTCTGCTTGAAGTTGGATTAGGCGATAAGATTCAAAGTTATCCAAATCAATTATCCGGTGGTCAAAAACAGCGTGTTGCGATTGCTCGTGCGCTCGCTATGGAACCTGATGTCATGCTCTTTGATGAACCCACTTCTGCACTCGATCCTGAGATGGTTGGTGAAGTTCTTTCAGTCATGCGAACACTTGCCAATCAAGGGATGACCATGGTTGTTGTCACGCATGAAATGCAGTTTGCCAAAGAAGTTTCCGATCGCGTCGTCTTCATGGCTGAAGGACAAATTGTTGAAGTCAATACGCCTGAGATCATTTTCAGTAAGCCCCGTGAAGAGCGTACAAAACAGTTTCTAAAACGTATCAATATTCTTTAAGGAAAAGACCGACTTCAGCGAAGTTCGGTCTTCTTTTTTTAGAAATGTGAAGGCAAGATACCCTCTTTAATTAAGCGTCTGAAATCCCAGTTACGGTGTGATTCACGATCGATTTTATAGCTCCAAAAATAGTAACCAAAGCCTTGTGTATATGCATAAAGTTGAAGGTCTGCGAGTAGTTTTGTGTACAGCTTTTCGTCAAAGGACGCATCTTTTTTCATTTTGTCAAAATTGATACCGAGTGACCATTCACCGACGATCACACGAACAAATTGTGATAACGCTTTGATCATGGGAATGCGTTCATTCATGATGAGATCGAGATGCTGTTCAAACGTGCCTGATATCAGTTTGGGATCAAAACAATGATAGAGGTGAAGATCAAACGCAATGTTTTCCATCTTATGTTTTTCAAAGAAGGGTTTCCAACCTGCATCAAGGGGTCGAAATGCATCATGAAAGACGATGAGTTTTTGCGTATGTTTGCGGATGCGCTCATATGCCCTTTGATAAAAATCGTGAATAATATGCATGTCAATGGATGTGAAAGGTTCATTGAGTACTTCGATACCCATAAACGCAGGATAATCACGGAAGGATAAAACGATACGTTCTAATTTGTCAATCGTCACATCGATATTTCGTGGAAAAAGATGCCATGTCATCACACCTTCAATACCACCATTATCAAAACCATTTTGGCATCCAGGTGCTGTGTGCAAATCAAGTAAAACATCAAGCCCAACTTCAGAAGCCCACTTCATCGCTTGGTGAATGTAGGGTGTTGAACTGATGTAGGGTTCATCACCTTCAAACCACCAACCGATAGGTAATCTGAGTGAATTGATTCCAATCTGTTTGAGATACACAAAATCCTCTTTGGTGATAAATGTAAACCAATGTTTTTCCAAATCTTTTTTAGCATGAGGATTCATGGTCACAAATCCTGTTTCATCTTTTGAATTCAGTCCTTTAAAGAGTTCGGGTTTCATCCATGATTCAAGAACAAACCAACCACCTAAATTAACACCTTTGATCATTGTAACCTCCGATTAAAAAAAGGATAGTAGAACTATCCTCGTTTTGCATGATATCCTCTACCATATAATAGTGTAAACGATTTCATCTTTTTTATCAAGTTTTCATCCATTTCTTGTTCAAGCATCCGCCACTTCCAGTTTTTTCCCGTTGTTGATGGTATATTCATCCGTGCTTCTGCGCCGAGCGATAACCAATCCTGCATCGGAATAATGGCGGTATCCGCCACACATGAAAGGGTTGCTTTAATCAGACTGTCGACAGGATTCCCACACGTATGATTAATGTAGCTTAAACAATACTCTTTATCTTTTTGCGGTAATTTTTCAAACCATTGTGCACTGGTTTCATTGTCGTGCGTTCCAGTATAAGCGATGATGTTACGTTCGTAAAGATGCGGGATATAATCCGATTCTTCTCTGGAATCAAAAGCAAACTGCAACAATTTCATGCCAGGAAAACCCGTCGATTTTAAAAGATTTCTAACATCATCGGTGATAACCCCTAAATCTTCTGCAATAATATTGACATCACCTAATTGTCGTTTAATGACGTTGAATAAGTCAATACCAGGTCCCTTTTTCCAAGTTCCCATAACCGCTGTTTTATGTCCATACGGAATGGCGAAAAAATTTTGGAATCCGATGAAATGATCGATGCGTATCATATCAAATTGTTGTTGTGAAGCTGCAACACGTTCGACCCACCATGCGTAATCATCTGCTCTTAAACGGTCCCAATTGTAGAGTGGATTACCCCAAAGTTGACCATCTTTACTGAAGTTATCGGGTGGTACGCCAGCCACTTCAATGGGCATTCGTTGTTGATCTAGAAAAAAGTAATCGGGGTTTGCCCATACATCAGCGGAGTCATAGGAAACGTAAATGGGCATATCACCAACTAGCTTTATGCCCTTTTGATTGGCATAAATCTTGAGCGCGTGATATTGTTCAAAAGCTTTATATTGTAAAAACTCATAGAACAAGATATCCTCTTTGAGTGCTTCTTGATAGTAAGCGAGTGTTTCAGGTTTGCGCAGTCTTAAATCCTCAGACCATGTCTCCCACGATGCACCCTGATGATGAACCTTAATCGCCATAAACAGTGCATAATCGTAAAGCCAACGTCTTTGATCAAAGACAAATTGCTGAAAGCGATAATCGTTTAAGTTAAACCGATGAAAGGCTTTCTTTAAAACGATAAAACGTTCTTCATAAAGTTCTTTGTATTCGACATAACGCGGTGAATAAAAAGTGGCTTGAATCTCATGTTGCTGAAGAAGCCCTTCGCTAGCGAGTATATCCAAATCGATAAAATAGGGGTTATTAGCAAATGCAGAAAACGTTTGATAAGGGGAATCACCATAGGATGTCGGTCCAAGTGGTAAGATTTGCCAATATGTTTGTTCTGCTTGATAAAGCTTGTCAACAAATTGGTGTGCTGCTCGTCCAAATGAACCCATGCCATAGGGACTTGGCAAGCTAGAAATATGGAGTAATACACCGCTTCTTCTCATATAATCTCCTTCACCTTGAATACAATGGATTCATAAGGTCTTAAATGTAACGTTTGTTTTTTTATCCGAACATCCGGATAATTGGATGCATAATCTTTGATGATTTCATAAGCTGATAGGTCAAAGACGTCCTTCTTGCGAGAAAATGAGTTGATGACTAAAAGTGTTTCTCCTTGATATCGTCTTAGATAAACATACTTTTTAGGGTCATCAGGTTCTAATAGATGATAACTTCCCCATAAGATAATCTTTGAGATGTCAGATGATTGTCTTAACGAAATCAAATGTTTGTAGTGATGCCAAAGTGATTGTTGATCTTTTATCGCCATTTCAACATTGATTTTCTTATAATTCGGATTGACGAGGGGTTCAGGTTTCACCGTAGAAAAACCTGCATAGGGATCATTTGACCACTGCATGACGGTGCGTGCATTATCGCGTGATCGCAATGCAGCTTTGCGCAGTGCGAGCACTGGATCATCGGGGTTCTTTTCAAGATGGTAACGATAACTGCTGATCGATGAGATGTCATTAAAATCGGAGACATCTTCAAAGGGATAATTCGTCATTCCAATTTCTTCACCCTGGTAGATGAAAGGAGTTCCTCTCATCATATGCAGCGAAATTGCAAGCATCTTTGCTGATTGAAGGGGGTATTTGAAATCACCGTATTGGCTGATCAAACGCGGTTGATCATGGTTAAGCCAATTGAGGGGGAGCCACCCCTTGGATTCAAACGCGTATTGCCAACTTGAAAAAACACGTTTTAAATCGATCACATTGGTTTTTAGTTTTTTGGGGTTATTCACTTCGTGCAGATTATTGCACCAATTGTGATCAAAGTTGAAAACCATCGAAAGTTCGTGTGAGTCATAAGCGCTGTAAAGTAGTCCTGAGTCAATCGATGCCGACCCTCCAACTTCACCGATAGCAACGCAATCATAAGGTTTAAAGACCTCTTCATGAAGCCGTTTTAAATAATCATGTACTTTAGGCAGATTTGAAAATTTATACCAATCAAGTGGATATTTTTCTTTCTGTTCAGATATGGCATCTTCATAAGGTGCACGATCTAAATGGGACACTGCATCGATACGAAAACCATCGATACCAAGATCTAACCACTTTTTAGCAATCTCAATCATGGCATCTTGAACCGCTTTATTCTTCCAATTTAAATCAGGCATTTTGTTTGAAAAAATCTTCATGTAATAACTATCGGTACGTTCATCATAGTTCCATGCACTTCCACCAAAAAAAGAGCCCCAATTGGTCGGTTCAACCTTCACGCCATCCACCATTTTCCCATCATGCCAGATGTAATAATCACGATAAGGATTATCTTTTGATGATCTGGACTCAACAAACCATGGATGTTCATCCGATGTATGATTGAGGACATAATCTAAGATAATCTTGATCCCTCTTTCATGAGCTTCTTTGATCAGATGATGGACATCTTCCATCGTACCAAACACACGGGCAACATCAAAAAAATTCCTGACGTCATAACCGTTATCATCCATCGGCGAATCATAAAAGGGGCAAATCCATATCAGATTGATGCCAAGATCTTTGAGATAATCGAGTTTTTCACGGATACCATGAAGATCACCGATACCATCATGGTTGCTGTCATAAAAACTCTTGGGATAGATTTGGTAACCTACACTTTTCATCCACCATTTTTCAATCACAATCTTGACCCTCTTTCACATTTACATTGTATCATACATGATACACAACGGTAATAATGTGAGCGGTTTCATATTATGAACAACGTCTTGTGCATGCTATAATGACAGTGGTGATGACATGGACTTTCACGCGCTTTACCATCGGCCCAAATCCGAATACGCTTATGCTTATGATGCAAAGACCTTGCATCTTTTACTTCGTACCAAAAAAGATGACTGTCAATCTGTTCAACTCGTCTTTGGTGATCCTTTTTTATGGGGAAAAAAGGCAGACGGACAAAGACAGTGGGTCCATGAGATGGTGCAGATGAAAAAAACCTATCAGACATCTCTTTTCGATTATTACATGGTTGCCATTCAACCTCGTTTTTTACGAACAAAATATGCCTTCATCTTAAAAGATGATGACCACCTCTATCAGATGGGTCCACAGGGTATTCACATCATCCATGATGAAGATAAGGTTGATCTCAGCAGTTATTATAATTTCCCTTATCTTTTAGACGAAGATCTTCATCATACACCCGCTTGGGTAGAACATACCATTTGGTATCAGATTTTTCCTGATCGCTTTCATGGTAAAGAACATCACTCTTTATTAACCTGGGGAAAAGAACCCGTATTCAATCATGAACACTATGGGGGTAATTTAAAAGGAATTACTGAGAAACTGCCTTATTTAAGAGATTTAGGCATCACCGGAATCTATTTTACCCCACTTTTTTTATCCCCAACAGCCCATAAATATGATACGACGAACTATTTGATGATTGACCCCCAATTTGGGACAAATGATGATTTTAAAGTCTTAGTACAATCTGCACATGAATTGGGGATTCGCGTGATGTTGGATGGTGTTTTTAATCACTGTGGATTTTTACATCCCTATTTTCAAGATGTCATTGAACATGGCGAAAAAAGTCAATACATCAATTGTTTTTATATCGATCAGTTTCCCATCATCACTTTTCCATTAAGCGATGAAAAACGTCCCATCCATTATCAGGGTCTACCACTCCATTATAAAACCTTTGCATTCCAACCGAGTATGCCCAAATGGAACACATCATCCCTTGTGGTCCAAGACCACCTTTTAGAGGTTTTGTCTTATTGGATCAACACTTATGACATCGATGGTTGGAGGCTTGATGTATCCAACGAATTGTCGCACGAATTTTTGCGTGCCATTAAAAAGAGAGCACGTGCACTTAAAAAAGACGTTTTTATATTGGGTGAAAACTGGGATCAATCGCTACCCTGGCTACAAGGTGATCAACTCGATAGTGTGATGAATTATGAACTCAGTTATGCCATATGGTCTTATCTTGAAGGACGACATGATGGTTCTTATGTTCAAGACCAAATGATGAATCACCTTGCACTTACCCCAAAAAACGTGCTTAAAAACATGTTTAATCTTGTGGGCAGTCATGATACCATCCGCATCAAAAAGCGGCTTAAAGATGATGCTCAACGCGTGAAGTGTGCATATATCATGATGTTCACATCACCTGGAACACCAACACTCTATTATGGTGATGAAATTGGGATGACAGGTGAACATGATCCCGACAACAGACGATGCATGTCGTGGGATCCGACTTCATGGGATCACGATTTTTTATCATTCACCAAGCGATTAATTGCCATCAGAAAAGAATATCACAACATCTTTCTACACGATCCTATCTTGATCTCAAATGATCCCATCATGCTGTATAAAGAACATGAAAATAAGGGTATTCTCATCATCGTCAACCGACATCACGTGAAGACCATCGACATCAAACCTCCTTTTCAAGGTTCATATATCAATCTCTTCTCTCAACAAAAGATGGACATTCATGATACAATCAAATTAGAAGCTTTTGACTTCTACTTATTGATCAAGGAGGTCTGTGATGAAACCAACTATTCGTGATGTGGCCAAGCGTGCTAATGTGAGTGTATCGACTGTGTCACGCGTCATCAACCAAAAAGGATATGTTCATGAGGAAACCAAAGTACTCGTGAATAAAATCATTAAGGAGCTAGGTTTTATCCCTAATCAGCTCGCACGCTCATTAACCAACCGCAGTTCCAAGATTATCGGTGTCATCGTTCCGCATATTGGTCCTTCGTTTTATGGGGAGCTTCTTGAAGGTATTGAGTCTCAAGCATCAGCATATGGTTATAAAATCATGTTCTGTCATACCCAAGACGATCCCGATCGCGAATTAGAATATTTGAAATTCTTTGAACAATACAACATCGAAGGCTTAATCATCGCATCCAACTTCTCCAATCGCGATAAACTGCAAGAATTAAATATCCCTGTGGTCACGGTTGACCATATTTTAGATGAAAACATCCCCTCCATCACCTCTGATAATGTCAAAGGAGGCGCACTGGCAGCCCGTAAACTGATCGAGACTGGCTGTAAGAATATTCTTGTCTTCCGCGGTCCTTCTTTTCTTCTCACGACCATGGAACGTACCATTGGATTTTTAAATGAACTCAAGGCTCACCAATTATATGCCGATATCTTCGATTTTGATTTGGTCAATCCCGATTTTAAACTGATTGAAGAGGTTCTCAAAAATAATCCCAATGTTGATGGAATCTTCGCATTCTCAGATACACTTGCACTGACCGCGTTAAATATCACTCAAAAATTGGGAAAGAAAGTTCCACAGGATGTCGAAATCATCGGCTATGACAATACACCTTATTCAAAATGGGTGACTCCTGCTATCACGACGATTCATCAATCCGTTAATTTCATGGGAAAACAATCGTTTATCAATCTCACGCGATTGATACGTGGTGTTGAACTTGAAAGCTTACATGATATCATCGATGTTCGTCTTATTGAACGCGATACCACACGATAAAAAAGATGATCGAATGACCATCTTTTTTTTACTCTAAAATGAATTGCCAACCGATACCAAATGAATCAATCAAATATCCATACCCACCCGAGAAAAATGTCGGTGCAAACGCCGTGATGATGGTCGCCCCTTTCGATAAACGATCATATGCACGTTTGAGACTCTCAAATTGGTTCGAGGTAATGGCTAAGGTGATATGATTTCCTAGCACATAATCGTGACCAAATCCCCTTGGTGTATCAGAAACCATCACACGTGAGTCAAAGATGGAAAGTTCTGCATGCATCACTAAGTCCTTGATGTGTTCAGGCGCTTGATAGTTTTCTCCCCCTTGAAATCCACCATAGGTGAGGATACGAGTTGGTTCTAAATCGAAGACTTGCTCATAAAAATGAATGGCATCCTTCGCTTGTTGATCAAAATTGATATACGCGTGTACAGGCATAATATTCCTCCTTTTTCTTCAATCTACCACAACCCTATGATTTTTGCAAAAAAATGACTTTAAAGAAAAAAGTTACTTTATCAAGTAACCTGTTTTCATTTATTTTTTTGTCGTTCGCTTATGATGAACAAAAATCATACCTGATAAAGGGCCTAATTTGGGTTTGATCACGTATTCAAACTGATTTTTTTGTCCTTTGATAGCTTTTAAAGGTAAACCATTGTATTGATCACTACCAAAATAGATGGCTTTATCACTGTTTAATATCTCATGGTAGGTCCCTGCAAAAGGAACACCTATTTCATAAAATTCATGCACGTTGGGTGTCATATTCAAGATAACGACAAGTGTTTCAGCATCGCTTTTTCGAATATACGCGAACACACTTTGGTCTTTGTCATCGACAATCGACCATTCAAATCCTTTGGGATGATGGTCGTATTGGAACAGTGCGGGATGATGGCGGTAGACTTGGGCAAGATCTCTAAAATAACGGTTAGCTTGCTGATGAGCTGGATAGTCAAAGAGGTTCCAATCCAGTTCTTTTTGGAAAGCCCACTCAGAGAATTGGGCAAATTCTTGTCCCATAAAAAGCAGTTTCTTACCGGGGTGAGTCATCCACAGGGTGAGCAGTAATCGCCAATTTGCCATTTTTTGAAAGTAATCGCCTGGCATTTTATTGACCAAAGACCCTTTCATGTGCACGACTTCATCGTGAGAAAAGGGGAGAACAAACTGCTCGTTAAAGGCATAGACTAGACCAAAGGTTATTTTATCATGGTGATACTTGCGGTGGATAGGGTCTTCTTTGAAATAGCGCAACACATCATTCATAAAACCCATATTCCATTTATAATTAAATCCGATACCACCGGTATCCACAGGGTGGGTCACATATGGATAATCGGTCGAATCTTCTGCCATGAGAAGAATTCGATCATCTAAACCAAATAAGTGGAATGAGATCTGACGTATAAAGTTGATGGCATCATGATTGACACCTTTCTGTTTGTTTCCAAGGTAATAAATGAGATTGGAAACCGCATCAATTCTAAAACCATCGATGTGGAATGTTTCCATCCAAAACGAAAGTGCAGAAAGCATAAAACTGCGCGTGATACCCTTTGAAAAATCGAGATTATCTGTGCCCCATGTCACATTTTCGCGGCGATCACGGTCTTCAAATTCATAAAGCGGTGTTCCATCAAAGAAGGACAAACCATGAGCATCGCGACATATGTGTCCTAAAACCCAGTCCATGATGACACCGATACCTTCTTGATGCATCCGATCCACAAAATACATGAAGTCCTTTGGAACTCCATAACGGGATGTAGCCGCGAAAAAGCCAGTCCCCTGATATCCCCACGAATCATCTAATGGATACTCATATACTGGGAGCAATTCAATATGCGTAAATCCTTGATCTTTGACATACGCAATCAGTTCATCTACAACTTCGTTATAAGGCTTGAAAGCACCAAATTTGCGTCGCCAAGATCCAAGATGGACTTCATAAATGAGACATGGCTCTTGATAAACTTTCTTTTTGGTTAAAAACCAATGTTGATCATGCCATGGATAACCTTCAACTTCATAGACTTTGGATCCGGTATGTGGTCTTACCTCTGCGTAATGAGCAAGAGGATCGGCTTTATAAATGATGCGTCCATGCTGCGTGTGTATTTCGTACTTGTAGGTTGCATACGTATGATCACCCAAAACTTCGATGCGCCAAAAACCCATATGATGAATTTTAGTGAGAACATGCTTCCAACTTTCATATTGATTAAATGATGCGATGAGACGGACTTCTTTTGCGTTAGGCGCATAAACGGTGAACTCAGTTGCACAAACAACGCCTTGTTCATCTCTTAGGAGATGTGAACCCAAAAAGGTATAAATCTTGTCGTGTCTACCAAGTAAAAAATCATTGACATCATGATCGCTGATCAAACGCATAGCTTCATCTCCTTATTTTTTAAGTTTGACAATATAGATTCCAGGTTGATCGACAAACATATCGTTTTCTTCAGTCAACACTTTTTGAGATGGAAAAATCAATGTGCCTTCGTGAAGAGGAAATTTCTCAATACCTGGTTCACATTTGATATAGTGCATTAAAATTTCACGGTGATTTTCAAGACGATAAATGAGTGTGTTTTGTTCTCTTGTTATCGTGACTGAGGAATCATAGGAAGTCTTTCGATAAAGTTGATGGCGTTTACGAATTTTTAATAGCTTCTTCATCTTTTCAACCGATTCCAGTTTAGGATTCCATGTGATTCGATTGATCTCATCGGGACTGTTGTATGAATTTTCAACACCCATTTTACTGCGATACATCTCTTGCCCCGCATGATAGAAAGGTACACCTTGAGAGATAGCTATTAAATGATTAGCAAAGTCTTGACAGATTTTAAACCCATCACGTTCATATCCACATGACAAGAGCATCTTGTCGTAATAGGTGAGATTATCATGACACTCGACGTAGTTAATGGATTGATTCGGTGACGTGAAAAGTTGTGGTGACCCGATGATGGCATCCATCGCTTTATTGATCAAATTTTTATTGCCCATGGTATAACCAAGACCTGAACCGTGAAGTTCACCTTTCATGGTGTTTCGATAAAAATCATTGAAATGAGACACATGGGGAAACTGGGCTTGATTGTTCATGTTCGCACGCAGTTTGTAGGGAACTTCAGTGATCATGTTCCATCCTTCACCATAAAGCATCATATAATGATTGCGTTTTTTTAGTTCAGTCTCAATCCATGACATGGTGTCAAGATCGAGCAAACCCATTAAATCGAATCGGAACCCATCGATTTGAAAGCGTTCAGTAAAATGAACAAGTGAGTCAATTATTAAGCGTCTGACCATGTAGTTTCTTGTTTCAACGTCATTGCCACAAAAGGATGCATTGGTCATTTTCTTGACACTATTGTGCCGATAAAAATAACCTGGAACGATATGATCATAAGGAAATGTGAGATGATTGAACACATGATTATACACCACATCCATGTTGATACCTAATTTAAGCCTGTGCGCTTCATTGATGACTGCGCGGAGCTCATTGATACGCATATAGGGATCTTTTGGATCTTTGGAATACCATCCTTCAACACCAAAATAAAAGGATGGATTATACCCCCAATTATAGAACTTTTCTTTTTCAACATCATCCACACCTTCAAAATCATAGATCGGGAGAAGTTGCAAATGGGTCATGCCCAAGCCCTTGATATATTGCAAGACATTTCCTTTTAAGAGTTTACTGCGTTCAACGAGTCCTCTGTATAGACCTTGGTGTTCAACATCGAGGCTGATGGTTAAGTCGCGGACATGTCCTTCATAGATGACAGCATCGACAGGATTTTTAAGTTTTATGGGTGTTGGATGAATCGGCTCAAGATGGTTCCAATCGATAATATAAGAACCCTCGAGACCTAAAGCATTGCTGTAGGGATCCATCACATTTTCAAAGCGATCAACCAATCGAATTTTATAATGATACGCTTTTCCTTCAAAATCACCATCCACGATACGATCCCAAACGGGTTCATGATAGGTCATGGCATATTCAAGACCTTCGACGACGACATAAACTTCTTTGGCAACAGGACTAAAGAGAGTAAACCGAGTCGATGATTTGGAATAATCATAACCGAGTGGACCATCGTAACGATAACGCAATTCAAATTCTTTCGTCAACGTCACCAATCCAATTTCAAGTGGGTAAACGGACCCATTGATCGTTATTTGATCACAAAGATGAAGTTCAAGTGGACGATCAGAAGCAAAATACTGATTATAACCTTCATTTTTCACCCATCGTATGGTGTATTGCGGTATTGAAATGTGATCGATATATTGATCAGATTCAATCCGTATGAGCGTCATGCTGTCAATGAATACTTTCATAATCTATGCTCCTTTAATGTGTCAATGATGATGGATTCATGGTTAAGCTCAATCATCTGATTTTTTACGATCACATCTTTTTCATTGATAAAATTGGTATAGATACCATCGATGAGAGGTACACGTACGGACGTTTGCTGTTCAAGGTTGAAGATACCCACAACCCATTGATGTTGGTACAGATAACTCATGACAACTACATCCTCTTTTTGATGAATATGAAACTGCCCATGCACAAAAAGGGGCTGCTTTTTAAATTGTGCTAATCGTCTAAAAAAAGGTTCAAGCGATTGCTTGGGTTGCCAAACCACGTCATCAATCTCAAATAAACTTGGATGATGGATGCTTTGATGTTCCATGCCTGCATACATGAATGCTGATCCTTTGAGAAAGAAACTTAGTGCAACCATTTGTTTAAAATGTGCTTCATCGCGCACTTTTGAACGCAATCTCGGTTGATCATGATTTTCGAAGCTTCTTAATTTAATATAATTTTTGGGATATGTCGTCTCTTGACGTTCAATAGCATCCATCCACGATGTCAATCGTTTCGGATCCTTTAAATAGGCGTTCATATCTTCAAAGATGTCATAATCATAAAGGATATCAAACGCTTGATACATCTCAGCATCGCTGTGACATTCAAATCCTAAATCTCTTAAATATTTGATAAATCCTGGGTGTACCGATTCGGATAACCAGATTAAATTGGGATTGATGATCTCAACTTTTTGACGTGCATCCAACCAAAAATCAAGAGGGATAAGTGGAGCTACATCACATCGAAACCCATCGACATACTTAGCCCAAAAACTGAGCACACGAATGAGTTCATCCCTTAAATCTTCATGCTTGAAATCAAGATCTGCAATATCGCTCCAGTCACCAACACGATTGGCGAGTTCACCTTCTTCATTTCTGACATACCAATGGGGATGTTTACTGACATAAAGTGAATCTCTAGACGTGTGATTAAACACGATATCCATCATCAATTTCATATGTCGTTGATGAACTTCATCAACAAGATAAATAAAATCATCCCATGAACCTAAATCTTCATGGATTTTCATATAATCAACAATGGAATAAGGGCTGCCATGGCTGCCCTTTCTTGCTTTCTTCCCAATCGGATGAATGGGTGTGAGATAAATGACATCAACACCTAACTCGTGGATACGATCCAAATCATGGATTAATCCTTGAAAATCATGCGTTTTAGTGTGCTGTCTTGGGAAAACTTGGTAAAACGTGTAAGACCGCAAGCGAAGATCGGTCTTTTTTGCCATCCTCAATCACCTCGTTAAAACGTGATCTTTTTCAGTTTCCAGATATCTGTATTGTATTGTTCAATCGTACGATCCGATGTAAAATAACCGGAATTTGCGATGTTTGAAATCGACATAGCAAGCCAACGTGTGCGGTTCTTATAAGCGCTGTTTGCGACTTCGTGTGCCTTGACATAACTTGCGAAATCCTTCATGACAAGGAAGTAGTCACTGTTCAACAGCGCATTGAGTATGTAGTCAAAATGTTGGGGATTTGGATTCAACTTACGGATAAATTGAAAAACCTGTTGTAACCGTGGATCTTGATCAAATATTTCACGTGGCTTGTAGCCATTAAACGTATAGAGTTTCGTAACTTCTTCAGCAGATAAACCGAAAATGATCTCATTTTCATAACCTGCTTTTTCAACGATTTCAACATTAGCTCCATCCATGGTTCCGATGGTAATTGCACCGTTCATCATGAATTTCATGTTGCCGGTGCCAGATGCTTCCTTGGTTGCTGTTGAAATCTGTTCTGATAAATCAGCTGCAGGCATGATGTATTCCGCATAGGTCACATTATAGTTACGAACGAAAACAACTTTTAGAAGTTCGTTGGTTTCGGCATCGTTATTTACCACTGCAGCAACGGTGTCAATGAGTTCAATGATGGATTTCGCCATGTTATACGAAGGTGCTGCCTTTGCACCAAAAATAAAGGCATGAGGAAAATAGGATTCCTTAAAGGCATGATCACTCTTTAAACGTTGATACACATAAATGATGTGCAAAATATTCAAAAGTTGACGTTTGTACTCGTGAAGACGTTTGACTTGAATATCAAAGATACTATCAACATTCAGTTCAACACCGGTATCCTTTTGAATACGTTCTGCGAGTGCTTGTTTTTTCTTACGCTTCATCAAATCAACTTTAAACTGAACATCACGATCAAAGCGATATTGTTCAAATTTGACAAGTTTGGTCAAATCCTTATGCCAATCGTTTCCGATTGTTTCATCTAAAATCGAGACCAATTCTTGATTGGTGTGAATGAGCCATCGACGGTGTGTAATACCATTGGTTTTGTTGTTAAATTTCAAAGGATAGAGATGGTAGAAATGGCGCATTTCATTGTTTTTTAGAATATTGGTGTGGAGTTCAGCAACACCATTGATGGAAAATGAACCATAGATACAAATATGCGCCATTCTGACGTGGTTTTGTCCAATCAGCGCCATCAGATAGATTTGTTCGCGATTGAATCGTCCATCTGATTCAAGAATAAACTTGAAGCGACGATTCATTTCTGCAACGATCTCATAAATACGTGGCAGTAAGTTTCTAAAGATATAAATGTTCCATTTTTCAAGAGCTTCAGCTAAAATCGTATGATTGGTAAAGGCACATGTCCGTTGGGTGATGTGCCAAGCTTCTTCGTAACCGATACCCTCTTCGTCCATGAGGATACGCATCATTTCAGGAATAACTAACGTTGGGTGCGTATCATTGATTTGGAACGTATAATATTCTGGAAAAAGACGAATGTCACGTCCTAAACGTTTATGTTCATTCATCGCAGCTTTAACACCAGCTGCTGAAAAGACATAACTTTGCATCAAACGCAAGGTTTTCCCATCTTCAGTTGAATCATCAGGATAGAGTTGGTCTGAGATCTTACGCGTCATGCTGATGTATTCTTCACTCTTGATTTCTTGTCGATTGGAAGGTTCAGTAGACCATAATCTGAGTGTTGTTACGACACCGTTTTGATCGCCCACAATTTTGACATCATAAGGTACAGCTTTAATCCATTGGGGATTGATAAGCCGTGTATGTTCAACGTAGCCAAAAATAGGGATTTCAATGGCTTCTTCATCATGACGTTTTTCCCAAATAAACGGGGTATTTAGCCATGGATCAGGTGATTCAACCTGCTTATGATTTTTGATATCTTGAACAAAAAAGCCATGTTGATATCTTAAACTATTCCCATATAGAGGTAAAGCTAATGAGGCTGCTGAATCTAAAAAACAAGCAGCAAGTCGTCCTAAACCACCATTGCCTAAACCTGCATCGCTTTCAGCGTTCTCGACTTCATTTAAATCGAGACCCCAATCTTCAAACGCATCTTTAACAACATGATAATGTCCACTGTTGTATAAATTATTCGTAATTAAACGTCCCATCAAAAATTCCATCGAAAAATAGATGGTTTTCTTAAGATTTTGTTCGCGTACAACACGTTCCGTCTTTGCTAAATCACTTTCAAGTGATTGATCAAGGAGTGTTGCCAAAATGGTATAACGTTGTTCTATGGTTGATTGATCAAGCGAAACCTGAAAGGTTGTCTGTAACCCATTCAAAAAGGCCTGCTTGAAGGCTTCTTTGGTTTGAAATGTATGTTGCATGGTCGTCTCCTTAAGTAAGTGTACACACTTATCTTATCATACTTTATCAAGTGAAACGCTATGCCACCGTTTACATATTCAAATTATGTGATACTGTCGCAAAAAAAGGCATGCCTTAGCATGCCTTTTCATGTAGTGTTGGATCGATTATTTCTTGATTAATGCGAATGCTTGAGTGGTTTCAAACTTCACATAAACGAGATAATATGTACCAGCTGTTAAAGCAACGGGGTTATCGTTCCATCCGCCAGCTTGGTCAACGTTTTCTTCAACAAATGGTGGAATATAAAGTGTATCTGGAGTTAAGTTGTCAAACTTGCCAGATTCTGGGCTTTGTCCCCACCAATTGGGAATTTCGTCACCTGCATCAGTACGAATCATCTTAACAGTAAGATTGCCATCCAATACCTTTTCAACGCCACCAATCTTATATGTTACTGTCCAACCAGCTGCACCAGTAGGTAAAGTGATTTCGAGTAAATATAAGTATTTTGCGCCTTTGGTGTCATCAACGATTGACTTAATTCTTTCGTCGTTACGTGCAATAGCAACCATCTTATAATCTTCGTTGCCAACTGCTCCACCCCAACCTGCAAACTGACCGGTAGCATAGTAATCGTGTGCTTCATCAGCTAAAATTGTACCGCTAACGCAACCAACTAATGCAAATGCTCCGAATAATACGACTAACAATAATACGAGCTTTTTCATTATATCTCTCCTTTTTCTTTGAAATAAGCGCTTTCATTATATCATTTTATGCAATACTTAATCAATCATTTGTGATTTAATCACATGTGAAACCGTTATTTTATTATCACACTCGTCAATGGGCTCAGCGTTAAAATGGTTCCATTCAAACTTGCAGTGCCTTGACCAGCATAACCTCTCACCACCTGAAATGCTTGTGTGGTGTATAAACTTAAATCAATTTGGATTTCTGTTAATCCTGTATTATGGAATACACCGACCGTAGTGTTTTGATACGTCGATAGAAATCCACCAAATGTGTGATAGTTTTCGAAGAATAATGGTGTATAAACACCGCGTGCAATCTCGGGATTAGCTTCTCGGAGCAAAATCACTCTTTTATAATGATTGTAGATCGATGATGGTTCATTTTTTTGATCGCTTACCGTTCCATTGGTTTGTCTTTCTCTGCTATAGCTTGATCCCACAGGATCCTTGACGGAATCGCGATCACCCCAAAGCATCGCTAAGCGACGATTGGCATCGGTATTTTCTGTACCACGACTACCTTTCATCCCGATTTCTTCACCATAATACAGAAAGGGTGTTCCAAATGTCCACAGATAAAGGTTTGCAGCCATCTGCATCCGACCATCAGGAACAGAAAGATAACCCGCTGCACGGTTCATATCATGGTTCGAGATGAATGGTTGCAAAATCGCATCCGCACGCACTGAAGTGACGGTGTTACGGTATTGATTCAAATAATTGACAAATCCATTAACCGATTCCACGCTATTCGCGGTTTGAGCAATCACACCTTCCGATTGAGCCATGCCAAAATCGAAATTACTGAAGGGTTCATAATACATCGCAATTTGGATGTCAGGAGACCACGTTTCACCGACAACATAAGCGTTGGGTTTAATCTGATAAACTTCATCCATGAACCAGTTCCAAAATTCAATATTTTTGTCGTGTTCATTCAAATAGACATATTTGGTCGCATCCAAACGAAATCCAGAAACTCCTAAATCGAACCAAAATTGAAGAATGGATACAATCTCTTGACGCACGAGTGCACTGTCCATGTTGAGTTCTGGCATCTGATCGGAGAAATTGCCTTCGTAGAAGAGATTTCCCTCAAAGGGATAATAACGTCTACCTGCAATCTTTTCTTCTTCTGTGACCAATGTATAATACTCTAAATAGGGTGAATTCATGTTGCCATCTTTCACTGCTTGTCGCGCGGTTCTAAACCAATCATGATAAACACTGGTATGGTTGAGGACAAGGTCAATGATGATGTTGATACCACGTTCACTCGCTTTTTGTGTCAGTTCTTCAAAGTCTTCAAGTGTTCCATAGGAAGGGTCGACCGATTTGTAATCACGAACATCGTATTTATGATAACTCGGAGACTTCATGATGGGCATGAGCCATAATCCCGTCACACCTAAACTTTTTCCTGATGAAAAATCGCCATCGTTTAAATAATCTAAGCGGTTGATAATCCCGCGTAGGTCACCGATACCATCTTTGTTCGAGTCTGAAAAAGCACCCACAAATATTTCATAATAGACGCGATACAAATCATCGTTTTGCTCGATGGTTATACCATCAAGTTTGACTTCATATTCCCTCGGTTTGCACGAAGATAGCCCTAACACGAACCCGAGGATGATAAAACATAATACAATTTTTTTCATGAATTAACCTTTCACTGCTCCTGCGGTGACACCTTCGACGTAATATTTTTGCATCGAAAGGAAGAGTGCGACAATCGGTATCGCAACGATCACACTACCCGCAGCAAACATGGTAAATCGATTGGGGTCTACCGTGGATTGTGACCCGTAGAGCATGGAATATAATCCCACAGCGACCGTATGCAATTCGGGGTTTGTTTCCCCCAAGATGACCCTGGCGAAAATAAAGTCCATCCATGGCCCAGTAAAGGATAGTAACGCTGTGTAGATGATGATCGGTTTTGAAAGTGGCAATATGATCTTCTTAAAAATTTGGAAATTGGTTGCTCCATCGAGCCGTGCTGATTCCAAAAGTGAGTTGGGTATCAGATCAAAGAAACCTTTCGCGACATAAAATCCCAACCCTGCCCCTGCAGAATAAGCCAAAATGAGGGCAAACAGTGTTTGTGTCAAATTCATTGCCTTTAAGATGTAATAAATAGCGATAATGGACATAAACCCTGGGAACATACCTAAAATGAGGGCGATATTTAAAAATGATTTTCTCGCTTTAAACTTCAATTTACTCATGACATAAGCCACTGACAAGGTGAGTGCTGTTGAAATGACAAACGAGATGGATGAGACAAAGAGTGTATTCATAAACCAACGTGGGAACATGGTATTGTTGAATAAATTGATAAAATTATCAAACCCAATAGCTTTGGGGAAATAATTCGATACGACAATACCAATCAATTGTCCTTGGTCGTTTCTCTCCGTGCGGAATGCACTCAAGATGATCCATAAAACGGGATACAACCAGATGATGGACATGATGACTAAGGTGACATAACCAGAGATAGTCGAGAGTTGCTCTTGACGTTTGACGCTTTTGAATTTGGGCTTAGCATCGAAATTTCTCATTGGAACGCCTCCTCTTCTTTGTAGGCTTTACTCTTGCGATATGATAACAATGTACCGGTTGCAGTAATTAAGAATGTAAAGATACCGATGACAGATCCCATGTTGTACTCATTTTCATCGATGGTTAATTTATAGAGCCATGTGACCAAGAGATCGGTCGATCCAGCTTTATAACCACCGCCAACCGATGGTCCACCACCCGTGAGGAGATAAATGATGTTGAAACTTGTGATATTGCCCACAAATGATGTGATCAGATAAGGTGTTGTCACAAACACAATATAGGGGATGGTGATGGATAGAAATGCTTGTCGTTTGGTAGCACCATCAATTTGAGCTGCTTCATATAGGTCCGTTGGAATGTTGAGTAAAATCCCCGATGTCATCAGCATGGTGTATGGAATACCTACCCAAAGGTTAATGAATAAAATGGATGCACGTGCTGTCATGGGGTTTTGTGCTGTTCCTAAGAAGGAAATCGGAGAATTTGTTAATCCCATGGTAATCAATAAGTTATTGATTGGACCATACTCTGACAAAATGCTTCTTACGGCGAGTAAAGAAATGAATTGAGGTATTGCAATGGTCAGAATAAAGACGGTACGCCATACTTTTTTGAGCTTAATCGTCTTTTTATTAATTAATAAAGCTAATAAGATACCCGCAATATAGTTTGAAAATGTCGCAAAGAATGCCCATATTAACGTCCAACTTAACACGGGGAAGAAACGGACTGCAACTTCACCCTGCCCAGTAAAGACGGTTTTGAAGTTTTCAAATCCAACCCAGTCAAATAAGACTTGACCTGCGGGATGTTGCGAGTCAAAATTGGTAAATGCGATAAGTATCATGAAGACAGTTGGCAAAATCGTGAAAACGATGACACCTAAAATGGCTGGTGTTAACATCGTGACATGGAATCGACTATCGAAAAGTTCTGCTAAATCTTCTTTAAAACTCAGTACTTTTTTGCCTTCTCTAATCAAAAGGTCATTCGCATATGCACTCGAAATATTGGATGAATATGCGGCAATAAAAATTCCAATAATACCAAGTGTCACCACACCAAAAAGCATCATCAACATCGAGTTGTCGGTAGGCGTAAAGACGTCACCTTCAACAGTACCAAGCGTCACTAAATTGCGCAAGGCTTGAAAACCGATCGGTGTTCGGTTGACGGTTGGTGATGTGATCAACACAAACAAAAAGCCAAATTGAATAAATAAATAAATGAATCCTTTGATGATTTGTCCGCGTGCAAATTGACCAACACCCATGATCACATGCGCAATCTTCGTAAAAATGCTGCTATCCATGAAGCGTTTACCAAAGCGAACTGCTCTTTTCTTCACACCTAAAACAAAGCGCTTAAGGCCACGGAAAATTCCGTAGCCAAAGTCTTTGAATGATTTAAGGATGGAGGAAAAGAATTTTTGAACCCTTCCTTGCATTGAAGCATGTCGATCGTTCATAGTATCCTCCTCAATCGGGTCGAGTTAATTATTTATTTCCGGTCTTCCAAATGTTTTCGACGAGTTGAAGTTGTGCCTTGATTGCGTCAAAAGAAGTGAATAGACCTGTTGTCGTACCGCTCTTATTTTCTAAAATTTCAAGAATTAGGTCGGGACCACCCTTTGAATAATAGTAGAAATTAAAACGGTTATCAAATCCAAAGGGTTGTGGGATACCGTGTTCGAACATTTCAATCTGTGCCGATGCTAACTTCGCTTCAAGTGAATCACCTGTCATCGAATCAAATTCAATCGCTGCATTTTTGTATGCTGGCAAGTTTTGAACAGCAATATATGATTGTTCTTGAACTTCTTTGCTTGAAAGATATTTCACAATGTCTTGAATGTATTCTTGATATTTAGAATTCTTCTTCATGACAAACATCTTCGCATCAGCAAATGTTCCTGATTGGAATTGTGTACCCGCTGTCACACTACCATAGGCATCCTGAGATGTAATGGTAAATGTTGGAAGTTTAACGATACCAAGTTTACTACCAAGTGCAGAAACTGCAGCATTATAATGCCATGCACCAGAAATGACGGATAGCGAAATGCCATCCTTTAATTCGATTTGCCATCCGGAATCGGTTGGACGTTTAGGACCGTTCGCATGTGTAAAGAAACGTTGACCCCATTTCATGACAGATACCATATCATCGCCGGTAACAAAGTTTTGTTGAATGTCGCCACCTTGATAAAGTTTTAAAGATGATGTTCCAGTTTGAACATTGGTTGCTAACAGTAAGAACGAGTTATTAAAACCATCGGTACCTGTTAACGATAAAGCTTGTTTGTTGGCTGCAATCGCAGCTTCCAAGATGCCTTCCCAAGTTTGGACTTGAGTTTCACTGATCAGATCTTTGTTGTAATAGAGCACAAGTGATTGTGCAATGTATGGCACACCAAATGTATAGATTTGACCACCGACACTACCTTTGATTACATTTTTAAATGTATCAGGATTGTCGTTTTCAATTTGAGCAAGTAATCCTGCATCAGTCACAGGAGCAATACTGCTTGAACCAGCAATTAACTTACCTAAATTGTCGTGAGCGACCGTAAATATATCAGGTCCAGCCTCTGTATCTTCTAAGTATGTCGCTGCTGCAGAACCTGTATCTGCACCTTTCACTAAGATGGTGTGGGGAAATGCTTCACCATTTTCTTCTTCGTACTTCACAAGATAATCTTCAATGACACCTTGGTAAAATTCAACCGATTCGGTACCTACCCAGATGGTCAATGGAGCATCTTTTTTACATCCGATTAACATCACAGCAGATGCCAAAATCAAAAGTAAAAATATTAGTTTTTTATTCATGATTTCCTCTCCTTCATTTCATGAAATTATGCCTTCATTCTACCATCAATCCACATGTTATGCAAGCGTTTACGCGCACGTGTAGTAGTTTACTTTTTAAGCATTTTATAGTATGATGAAAGCGATTTGAACATTTCTATTTGGGTGAAGTTTAAGTCTCAATTTACCATAAAATGGGGATAAAGAGGAGAGGAAAAACAATGAAAAAAGGATTGATTTTTGCCTTCATGGTGCCATTTATCATCTTATTGATGAGTGTGACAACAATGGCAGCAGCCATCACCGATGTCTATGTGCACTATTATCGTTACCAAAGCGACTATGAAGGATGGAATTTATGGGTTTGGCAAAGTAAACCGGTTTCACAAGAAGGTGCGAGCTACACTTTTAGTGAAGATGATACCGCTACCATTTTTAATTATGATGGCGTCGTAACCAAAATAACTCTCGACGGAGATTTATCAAATGCAACCGAATTGGGTTTTATTGTGAGACGTGGTGACTGGTTACAAAAGGATATTGACAACGATCGTTTCATTTCTATACCCGTTGATCATTCGAGTCCCGAATTACATATCTATCTCGTTGAAGGCGATTCAAGAATTGGATACGGTATGAATGATGTCGATGGTCCCGATAAAAATCCAAAATTTAAGTTAGCATATTTTGATCAGCTTAACCGAATTTATTATGTTGCTACTGAATTGTTGTCAGCAGATAAAATCGAGGTTTTTAAAGGTGATGTCGAACTGATCCCAACCGACATTAGTATTACCGATTTCTCAGGTATCATCACACTGGGTGAAAATATTGATTTTTCAAAGACATATACCCTTAAAGCGACATTTAGTGATGATTCAATCAATGAATATATCGTCACATATGATGGTATCTATGATTCAGATGAATTTGAAGATGCATTTGGTTATGATGGTGATGATTTAGGTGCGCATGTTGTCAATGGAAAAACACGATTCACATTATGGGCTCCCATCTCGATATCTGTTTCACTTAACCTTTATCAATCAGGAACAACTGCACGCTATGGCGGATCAGATACTCCTTATCAAGTCGTTCCGATGTTAGTCGGTGAAAAAGGGACGTTCTATGTTGAAATCAATGGTTCACTTCATGGAAAATATTATACCTATACTGTAACGAATGGTTCTTCTTCTTATGAAGTCATCGATCCTTATGCCAAGAGTTCAGGTCTAAACGGTCAACGGGGTTTGGTTGTTGACTTTAACCTCATCAATCCAGAAGGCTTCACCTATAATGATCGTCCTGATAACATGAGTGCAAACACGGATGCGATCATCTATGAACTTCATGTTCGCGACTTAACCACTCACTCCAGTTGGAATGGAACAGAGGTTAACCGCGGTAAATATCTTGGATTAATTGAACGTGGAACAACTTATCAAGGTGTATCAACGGGGTTTGATCACATCGTTGAACTCGGGGTTACCCATGTTCAACTTCTTCCCTTCTTTGATTTTGGTGTTGTTGATGAATCGCGAGTTGGTGAAGCAGGATACAATGCTTTCAACTGGGGATATATGCCTTTAAACTTCAACGTATTAGAAGGCACTTATTCGAGTGATCCCTACAACGGATTAACCCGTGTAATCGAAATGAAACAAGTTGTTCAGGCATTTCATGAAGAAAACATTCGCATCAACATGGATGTTGTCTATAATCATACAGGCTTATCTGCAGATTCTAATTTAAACCTTATCATTCCTGGTTACTATCACAGAAAAACATCGAGTGGTGCATTCTCGAATGGTTCGGGTACAGGTAACGAAACAGCATCTGAACGTTACATGGTTAGAAAATACTTTGTTGATTCTGTATTATTTTGGGCAACCGAGTACAATTTATCCGGTTTCCGCTTCGATTTAATGGCGCTTCATGATTTACAAACGATGCAAGAAATCGCTGATGAACTTCATGCGATCGATCCAACCATCATGGTTTATGGTGAACCCTGGATGGGAGGAACTTCTACACTCCCCGCTTCACAACAAGCCGGAAAAGCTAACTTATCACAACTCAATGGTGTCGGTGCTTTCAACGATGACTTAAGAGATGGTGTGAAAGGATCCGTCTTTGCACGTGCAGAAGGTGGTTTCATTCAAGGTAACTTTTCAACAACCTTGATCAATCGGGTACGTTATGGTATAGCAGGTGGTGTTGCACATCCTCAAGTATCTGGTTCAATGCTTTCCAATCAACGGATTTGGCATACTGAACCTACAAAGACCATTAATTATGTTACAGCACATGATAATAATACATTATATGATAAACTCTACCAGACGCTTGAAGAGCGGGGCGATCTTGAACTGATTCCTGCTTTGATGAAACAGGCAAATGCGATGGTTCTACTCTCGCAAGGTGTCTCGTTCCTGCATGCGGGTGATGAATTCATGAGAAGTAAACCTGCTGAAAATGGTAAAGGTTTTGATCACAATTCATATCAATCACCCGATTCAGTCAATCAGCTTCGTTGGGACCTTAAAGCTCGAGAACAAGAAATGAAGATTTTTGAATATTACAAAGATCTCATCGCCTTCCGCTTGAAACATCCTGCACTTCGCATGACAACTGCAGCAGAAGTGATCGCTAATCTCGACTTTGTTTACACCGATACAACCGGTATCATGGCTTATCAATTGACAAGAGGACAAACCGATGATGCTTTTGAAGAAATGCTTGTTATCCATAATGCCAACCGAAAAACGGCTAAACTAAAACTGCCCACAGGTGGTGGATGGGTCCTTGTCGGTAATCAAGATGGTCTGAGTGATGAAACGATTAGAACGTATGAAGGTGGTGCACGAATCAGTGTAGCAGCCAATAGCAGCTTTGTGTTATACCGTGATACCAACATAGGTGACTACAACCCAACACCGATGATTGTTGCGATTACAGTCGGTTCTTCTGCAGCGATTACAGGTGGCGTATTCTTAACACTCTATATCATCAAAAAGAAGAAAGCAATCCTCGTTTAATGAAATAAAGAAGCAAATTCGCGCTGAATTTGCTTCTTTTTTATGCATACAAGATGTTTTTCTTATCTTCCCACATCAGTGGAGTTAAAACAATAGGATTGTTGATCGAAAATGATGAATAAACTGTTGCTTGATTGCGCAATACATTTTCAAGTACATCACGAATTAATATGCCTGTATCGACAATGTCTACACCCCAAACAAATGGGTATTCAGGCTTATCGAAGATATAATCGTTGGTTGCAACTTTATAATAGGTGCTATCGCTTAGTGAATACAAGGATAATCCGGGTTTAAAATTCATCGCAACCGATGAATTGGCATAATCTTTGATGGCTTCTCCAGTTAAATACACATATTTAATCCGATTATCAAATGGAAAAATTTGATAAAGGGTTGCAACGGTTATATCTTGATTCTGTGATAAAGAGGCTCGTGTTCCTCCATAGTTATGAATCCCGAGATCGGCATCGACTGATAAACGAATAAGGCTTGCCATATATTCAGTTAACGTGGATGTGTTATAATAACTGCTCGATTTGATGATGACTTCATTGAGTAATGGGGCTATTGCAAGTTTATATTCATCGACCAACGCTTTAATGAGAATGTGTTCGGTTTGCAGTCGAATATCAATATCCATGCGATCTGATGAAGACGAACTCGATTGCGATACATTGAGATTGGTGGCATCAAATGATTCAACAATACCGAGATTGGAAAGCGTTAAGGTGACTTTGCCAACAAATTCTCCATTAGCTTTTGATTGGACAACAGGAACATCAACACCTGTACGGGCAATAATTTGTGTGTATCGCTGGTGACTGTGGCCATTAAAGATGAGATCTACGCGTCGGTTACCCGTTAATTCTGCGATTTGTTGATTGGTTGAATCACTACTGCCATGAACAACCACAATGACAACATCAACATCACATTCGGTGCGTAAATACTCCGTATAGTAAGATGCCCAATAGACGGGATTATCGAAAACATAAGGGGAGACCCGTGCGGTTGCAATCGAATCTTCGAGTCCATAACCAATCAATCCGATGATGCCTACTTTTGTTGCACCCTTTTGAATCATGGTATAAGGATCGATAAATGCGGGGCGTTCCATGGTATCTTTACGCAAGATATTCGCACCAAGCAAGGGAAAATTGACGAAGATGCCGTCATAAGAAGGATCGCGATAGCGTGTGACACTTTCTAATCCCCAGTCAAATTCGTGGTTACCTATCACAAAGGCATCCATCTGCATAACATTGAACATATCCATCATTGAACTACCATAATAGTAATTTGATAAGATGTTTCCTTGGAGTAAGTCACCGCCACCGATGAATAATGTGGTATCCGGATTTGCTGTTTTCTCGTCTAAAATGACGTTTCCAATCGCGGATAAACCAAGTTGACTTCCACTTTTCTCGATCGCTCCATGGGTATCATTGATATAAAAAATGGTTAGTGTATCGAATTGAGGTGCGGGTAATACTGTAATCTGAACGGTGACCGATGTTTGATTACCCTTGGAATCATCAACCGTGTAAATAACGGCATATGTTCCAGGGATTTGATAATTAACAGCTTCGTCATCATAGACAAGTCGCAACGAAACATTACCCTCAAGATCATCGACTGCTGTAATACCAAGTAAAAGATTGGGAAGTGCATCTCCGATGGTGTACGTGATGTTTTGTGCACCCAAAATCGTGGGGGCTGTCGTATCAATGATGGTTCTTGCAATGATGGTGATTAAATAGGATGCTGTTGTTTCATATCCCGCTTGATCCCTCACGGTGACGAAAACAGGGTATTGTCCTTCTTTTGTCCAATCCACATCATCGTCATTGACAATAATCGATGAGGTCAGATCTCCATCATGTTTATCCTGGGCTTGGATACCGGCTAAAAGATTCGGTATGGGATCGCCTATGGTGTATGTTTGATCAGAAATACCTAAAAAATAGGGTGGGGTTGTATCAGGTTTGTCTTGGTTCTCGCATCCTATCATGACGAAAGTCATGAAGAGAACGACGATGAGGAAAAGTATCTTTTTCATGTTCGCTTCCATCCTTTGCAAAAGTATTATAACATAGAGTGGTCTACCGATTTCACAAAAAGAATGTTATAATGATTTTTGTGAGGTGACATGATGAAAAAACCACATCATTTATTGGAGTTATTTTGGGTCTTTTTTAAGATAGGTGCCATGACATTTGGTGGGGGATTAGCCATGATGCCTATTATGCGAAGAGAAGTCGTTGAAACAAAAGGTTGGGTTAACGATGACGATATTCTAAAAATTCTAGTCATATCCGAATCAACACCTGGTGTTTTTGCAGTCAATGCAGCCACTTTTATCGGTTATAAAATCCAAGGATTTATGGGTGCACTTGTATCAACACTTGGCGTCATCATCCCCAGTTTAATCACCATTTCAATCATTTCTTTTTTTATCCTACAATTTAAATCATTGATCCTCGTTCAATATGCATTTTATGGCATCCAAGCTGCCGTTGCATTATTGATTTTTAAAGCTGCTCTCAAATTATCAAAGAAAATTCATTTTGATGCATTCGCATGGATTGTTCTTTTGTCATCTATACTATTTGCAACCTTCACACAAATTAACGTCCTTTGGTTACTCCTTGTGGGTGCATTACTTGGAATCATCTATGGCATGATCGAACAGATAAAGGGGGCTAAATCATGATTTTAGAACTCTTGAATTTAGCGTGGATCTTCTTTAAAATTGGACTTTTTACATTCGGCGGTGGCTACGCCATGATTCCACTGATGGAATCTGAGTTGGTGGGTCGAGGACTTATTGATGTCAATATGCTCTATGATTTTATTGGAATTGCGGAATCCACACCTGGACCGATTGCCATCAACATGGCTACGTTCATCGGTAATGAAGCGATGGTTCAATATGGATTTTTAGCGCGTATTCTAGGCTCTATTGTCATGACAACTGCTGTAGCACTTCCTTCTTTTATTATCATTTTACTGATTGCATCGTTGGGAAGTCAATTTTTGGAGAGTCGCTTGGTTAAAGAGGCATTTAAAGGTCTTAAACCAACTGTTATTGGGCTCATCTTAAGTGTCTCCATTGGATTGATGATCCGTTTAATATTCCCCATGATTTCCTTCAAGGAATTGGTGTTTGATTGGTCCGTTTTTCAATTTCATAACCTGGTGATTTTTTTAATACTTGTTCTGTTGAGCATCAGAATAAAAAAAATTTCACCCATCAAAATGATCCTCATTGGTGCAGTATTGGGTATGATCATTTACAGCACGTTTTAGCCGATGAAAAAAGATCTTACATGGCTTAAAGAAGCCCTTATTGCTCATCGTGGTCTTCATACTGAAGATGGAACCATTCCTGAAAATTCCTTGTTAGCTTTTCAACAAGCACTCCAAATGGGATATGCCATTGAACTCGATGTCAATGTCTTGAAAGATGGAACGGTTGTCAGTTTTCACGATATCCACTTGAAACGTTTATGTGGTGATGATCGTATGCTCTCTGAACTTACTTTTAGTGATATCAAATCACTTAAACTATTATCTTCAGATGAAAGGATCCCTACCCTAGATGATGTCTTGAACATGGTTGATGGAAGAGTGCCTTTGCTGATTGAATTAAAACCTCATGGTGATGTTGTCAAGCTCTGCGCGCATGTCATGAAGTCTTTGCAGCATTATCAAGGCACATATGCCATCTTCTCGTTTCATCCACGAGTCGTCTATTGGTTTAAGCGTCATCATCCTCATGTGATTCGTGGTCAAATCGCTGAGTCATTTAAATCCAATCCAAAGATGCATCCGATCGCTAAATGGATGATGAAACACATGATTTTTAACCGATTTACACAACCTGACTTCATCTCATATGGGATTCATGATTTGCCCAATCCAATTCTTGATCGCTATAAGAAAAAAAACATGATCATCATCAGCTATGCGGCACGTAGCCAATCTGAATTTGATCATGTGAAATCATCTTATGATAACGTTGTTTTTGAATTTTTTATTCCCAAACAAAAAGGGTGAGATTTCACCTTTTTCTTTTTAGTCCATATCAACATCAAAATTTTCTAAGATCGATTTCTTACCCACCACTGCATCACCGTGTTTTGTCAAGAACATAGTAATGAATGCTGAAGCAACAAAGAGTGTCGCATAGGGGAACAGGATTTTTGGATGTATCAAATCCATGAAGAAACCTGATAAGATCGGTGTTAAGATTTGTGCACCCATCGAGAATGCATAATAGTATCCGGTATATTTACCGACGTTGGATCCTTTTGCCAATTCGACAACCATGGGGTATGAGTTGACGTTAATGGTTGCCCAGCCGATACCGGTTAGACCAAAGACTATAAACATCACCCAACCTGTATCTTTGCTCAAGAAGAAGACGGAACCAAAGCATAATGTCAATAAGATAATACCCGCTAAAATGGTCTTTCGACGACCAAACTTGGTCGAAAGGATACCGATAGGAATGAATGCAATGATAGCCGTGACGTTAGCAACCAACAAAGGAAGTGTGAATGATGGCAGTTGTAAAATCTTTGGTGCATAATCGGATACTTTCGTCATGACAGCATTGTATCCCATAAACCATAAGAAAACAGATGATAAAATCAAATAAAGCGATATCTTTTTATCTTTGGGAAGTTCATGCATGTCATGCACTTCACCTTCTTCTTCATGTAAACCAAACTTGAGATCATCTGCTTCTTTTTCGGCGACAAGCTTGGGTTCTTTAACCTTCCATAAGAAGATGGCCAAGACAGCGATCATGATGACACCAACACTGATGAACGCACCGGTATAGTGGACGTATGAACGACCACCGAGACCAAGAACTGTCAATAAGATTAGTGAGGTTACTCCAGCGGCTGCTCCCATAAGATTGATGACTGCGTTCGCCTTTGAGCGCAAAGGTTTCATCGTAACATCTGGCATCAACGATACAGCAGGTGAGCGGAAGACAGACATCGCAACGAGTGCAATCAAGAGAATACCGACAAAAACAACAAAATTCATTGGATTTTCAGAGGTTACCTGCCATGCTCTTTCACTTAAATAGCGATGGTAATAACCATCTAAATAGGAAATTTCGATCGCATCTAGCTCTTGAGTTGCTCCATTTTCATCGAGAAGTTTATCCATTGGATCATAAACTGAGGATTGATAACGATCATAATCTTTCTGAGAAATCTTATCATTATGAAGAGCCGTTATACGATTAAATTCCATATCCACCATGATGAGACGCCAAAACGCTGGTGTTTTTCTGATCTCATCCTCGGTATCGGATATAAATTCATACCGTTCAATGATGTTGGTCTGTTCGATGCGTGCCGTTTGTATATTATCAACAAATGACAATCCAATAAAAGCGAATGCTGCAACAACCGTACCAATGATCACATAGGGTGTTCTTCGTCCGAGCTTGTGATTGGTCTTATCTGAGATTGCTCCAAAAAGAGGTAACATGAAAAGAGCAAGAATGTTATCGAGTGCCATGACAACACCAGACCATGTTTGATTTAAACCAAATTTGTCAATTAAGATCTTTGTGATAATCGAGTCGTACGTTTGCCAAAAAATAGTAATGATAAAAAATGCAAGACCAACATAAAACACTTTTTTGTAATCCAGTTTCATAGCTTCACCTTTTCATTGAAGATTTTGCAACGCGTTTGTGCTTATTATAGCATGACTTTTTGTGATTTGAGGTCTATCATGATGTAAAAAGAACGTTAAATGTCATAAAAAAGGACATCCTGACGGATATCCTTCTTGAACACTATTCGATAGCTTCGTATCCCACACACAACGCTTTTTGATTCACGGGTAACATCGCTAATTTTTTGGCTCCTAAGAAATGCTTGAGCGAATCAAGGATGACATCTTCTTTGAAGATATCAACTTTCTTCAAATACGCACCTAGCATCACCATGTTGGCAACTTGTGGTTTATCTAATGCTTGAGCTAATTCTGTCATGGGAACTCCATAAACATGATTTTGAGGACATTGAACATCCTTTTTAATCAAGGATGCATTATAGAAGAGGTTACCACCATCTGAAACGCGATCCATAAACTTGGCGAGGGAAGGTTCATTAAATGCCATCAAATCATCCGACTTTTGAAAAACTGGAGAATGAATGGGTTTATCGCTGATCACAACCGAACAATTGGCTGTTCCCCCACGTGTTTCAGGACCATAGGTTGGTACCCACAAACTGTATAAACCTTGAAGGTTTGCTGCATAGGCTAAGAGTTGTCCGGTGAGCATGACACCTTGTCCACCGAAGCCTGCGATACGAATCCGTCTAATCATGAGCATCCACATCCTTATAAACACCAAGTGGATAGATGGGAATCATGTTGTCACGTGCCCAATCTAAAGCTTGTCGAGGTTTCATACCCCAGTTGACGGGACATGTCGAGATGACTTCAATCATGGTAAAGCCTTTCTTTTCAAGTTGATATGTAAATGCTTTTTTGATGGCTTTTTTGGCTTTGCGAATATTGGGGATATCATGAAGAGATACACGCTCAACATAGGCGGCACCTTCTATTTGACCAAATATCTCAGAAATATGAAGGGGTGAACCATGCATTTCACGGTTTCTACCTTGTTGCGAGGTGGTTGAAACTTGACCAATTAATGTGGTCGGTGCCATTTGACCACCGGTCATTCCGTAGGTTGCATTGTTAGCAACAATGGCTGTAATATGTTCACCACGATTGGCAGCATGAATGGCTTCAGCAATACCGATAGAACCAAAATCACCATCGCCTTGATAGGTAAAGACAACACGGTCTGGTAGTACACGTTTGATTCCGGTTGCTACTGCACATGCACGGCCGTGTGGTGTTTGTTGATAGTCCGTATTGATATAATCATAACTAAACACTGAACATCCCACCGATGCAATCCCGATCGTTTTTCCTAAAATACCGAGTTCATCTAAGACCTCTGCAACGAGTTTATGCAAAATCCCATGGGTACAACCTGGGCAATAATGGGTATGAACATCCGTTAATCCTTTCGAGCGTTCATAACGAATCATGATTCCACCACCTTACTGTCAAAGTTAAGAATTGCATCAACGATTTCTTCTGGATCAGGAACCATACCTCCGGCACGACCATGGAAAGCGACTCTAAAACGTCCTTTGTTTGCAATAAAAACATCTTCAATCATCTGTCCCATGCTCATTTCAGCAACCAAAATACCTTTGCAGGTTTTTGGAATAAGATCAAATGCTTTCTTTGGATATGGCCATAATGAAATGGGGCGAATAAGACCAATCTTTATGCCTTTTTCTTCGAGTGTTTCCATCGCTGAACGCACAATGCGTGCCACGGTGCCATAGGCAACGATCACATAATCGGCGTTTTCAATATTGGTTACTTCAACCTTAACTTCATGTTTAATGACTTCTTGATATTTTGCATGTAGCGCTTGATTATGTTTTTCGAGATACACAGGATCTAAGCCAAGGGAATTGATAATGTTTCGACCTTCGTGATAATCAGTACCGGTTGTTGCATACGTTTTTGGCTTAATCTCGCGTTTTTTAATCGGTTTATCCATATCGACTGTTTCCATCATTTGACCGATGAGACCATCGGCTAAAATCATGACAGGATTGCGATAAGTGTCCGCGACGTCAAACGCTTCTTTCATCAAATCAACGGTTTCTTGAATAGATTCTGGTGCAAATACAATGGTATGATAATCACCATTGCCACCACCACGTGTGGCTTGGAAGTAGTCTGCTTGTGAAGGTTGAATACCACCTAATCCGGGGCCAGCTCGCATCACCGAGACAATCACACATGGAAGTTCAGATCCAGCTAAATAGCTGATACCTTCTTGTTTCAAGGCAATACCTACTGAAGAAGAGGAGGTCATCACACGTGCACCTGCACCAGCAGCACCGTAAACCATATTGATTGCTGCGACTTCAGATTCAGCTTGAACAAAGACTCTACCTTTTTCAGTTAAATACTTGGAAAGATATTCCGGAATTTCATTTTGGGGGGTAATAGGATAACCGAAGAACGCATCACATCCTGCTGCAACAGCAGCAAGTGCAATCGCTTCATTTCCTTTCATCAGCACTTTGCTCATGATTCCAATACCTCCACTTTGATGACAGAATCAGGACATACGATTGCGCATTGGGCACATGCGATGCATTTGTCCATATCACTGACTGTGATCAAATTATACCCACTTGAGTTGATCCGATCTTTATCCAAGGATAAGATATCGACAGGACAGAATGTGACACAGAGCTCACAGCCCTTGCACGATTCGTTGTCGAACGTCAATCTTCCTTTTTTCACATCTTCACTCCCTATCGTTTAATGTAATTATCTTGAACGTTATTGATGGTTTCGATACGTTTCTTAGCATACACTTTGGCAGCTTGTTGCGTATGAATGTTTTCGTTTTCTGCAATCTTAAAGATTTCAAGTAAACGGTCATATATCTTTTCAATGTCGCGTGTCGCACGGCCAACATTGTATTCTTTCAATTCATGATAGACGTTAATCAAACCGCCGGCATTGATGACAAAGTCAGGTGCATAAAGGATTCCCTTTTCTTTTATCATGTTGCCATGGATATCTTCTTCGAGTAAAACGTTATTCGCTGTTCCTGCGATGACTTTCGCTTTAATTTGGGGAATCGACTCATCATTTAAGACACCACCTAAAGCACATGGACAGATGACATCAACATCGAGACCAAAGAATTTTTTAGGTTCAACGAACTCAACATCGGGATGTTCTTTTTTCATGCGTTCAATATGCTTGGGATTGATTTCAGAAAAATAAATTTTCTTAGCTTTCGCTTCAACCAATCGCTTGATGAGATAATAACCTGTTTGTCCAGCACCTTGAACAGCGAATGAATACTTCGTGAAATCTTCGTTACCAAACTTATATTGTAAAGCCGCACGCACTCCATGGAATGCACCCAGTGCAGTCATAGGAGATGGATTACCTGATTTACCTTCAAGACCGACGACATGATCGGTTTCCATCGCAACAAAATCCATATCTTTTGTGCTCGTATTGACGTCTTCTGCTGTGATATAACGTCCGTTTAAGCTTTGAACATAGCGGCCAAGTGCTCTAAAATAACCTTCACATTTGACTTGTTCGGGATCACCGATAAGAACGGTTTTTCCCCCACCTAAATTTAAACCTGCAGCTGCAGCTTTATAGGTCATCCCTCTTGCGAGTCTTAGGCAGTCGACGACCGCTTCTTCTTCACTTGCATAATTCCACAGTCTAGTACCACCAAGGGCTGGTCCTAATGTGGTGTTATGAATGCACGTGATACCTTTTAAACCTGTTGTTTTGTCATAAAAATAGACGATCTGTTCGTACCGGTGTTTAGCCATGTACTCAAAATGCTTGAAATCGCTCATGCTATTCTCCCTTCAATTTTTAAAAGCGCTTACATAAAACATTATAGCATACCATATATGATTTATCATATATTTTTTTGGAAAAAGGAAAATTTCACACAAAGTGATAACATGATCAAAATTTGATTTATTTTGCATCCATTTTTCATGAAAAGATATCAAAAAGGATGTGCTTGTTACACATCCTTTTGAGTTATTTAAGACTATCTTGTAAGTGTTGAATAAACATGCCGACATGGAATCCATCAACAAAAGCATGGTGAACAGAGATGGAAAAGGGCATCACTTTACGTCCATTAACATCCTCGAATTTGCCCCATACCACGCGAGGAATTGCATCATATGGATCGATTATATGTGCGTGCGATACTTGAGAAAATCGTGCCCAAGGGAAGGTCGTCACATAGACAAGGTCTTGTCTAATCTCATGGGTTAGGTCGATAAATGTTGAACCTTGTTTGATCGATTGCTGTTTTGCGTGTTGGATAAATGCGATTCCATCATCTAAATAATCAACTGTTACAATTTTAAACTGATCAGTTCCTTCGATAAGATCGGTAAATGAAGGATGGATGGTTTCAAAGAGATAGGGTTCTTTGTCGACAAAGCGATACTTAAAATTGTCGATAGCATTCATCACTTTCATCACGTGATGCATCATCGAAAAATAAAAAGATTGCTTGTTTTGTTTCACAGTTTGATAAAATGTGGTCACATCTAAATCAAATGTCATGGTGTACATCGGTATGTCAAGGTGTTGATAAAAGAGAAAGGTTTGTTTTCGTGACCATGTATTCACATCGATTTTCATGATAATTTCCCCTTAATAAATGCGATACGACTATGTAACATGCGTTTGACCAATTTACTGAAGAAGACAGCATCATATCCATGAACGGTTTTGAGTGTGTGATATTCATGGACTTTAACCCCTGCTTCACTGAGTCGTCTTGCATATTCAATGGCTTCATCGCGAAGACAATCATATTGAGCTGTTTCAATGTAGGTTTCTGGCATATCATGAAGATCGGCAAACGAAGGTGATGCATAGTGCAGCATCCCATAATCCCCATTTTTTAAATACATCTCCCACATGCTATGGTTTAAAACGGAATTCCACATCGGTGCATCATAAAATTCTTTCATCGAAGGGGTATTTTGACTGTAGTCAATAACGGGGTATAAAAGCATTTGCTTTTTAATTTTAGGACCTTGTTGATCTCGTGATAACAGAGCGACTGCCGTTGCTAAATTTCCACCCGCTGAATCACCTGCAACATAAAGTTGATTGGGATCAATTTTTAGATAATCAGCATGTTCTTTCATAAAGAGTAAGGCATGATAGCAATCAAAGAGTGCCGCTGGAAAAGGATGTTTCGGTGCTAAATGATAATTGACATAAACGGCGCGACAATGTGTCGATGACACAATACGTTGAAGCATGCTGACATGTACTGGCGTTCCAGCCATTTGGAATCCTCCACCAGGAATATAGAGAAGTCCAGGTGCAATACCTTCTTGGTTTTTTCTTTCATACACCGTGACTTTGACTTTCATATGCTGATAACCGCGAATCCAAAAATGTCTTCTCCGAATCCCTTTTTTAGGACGGGAAAAAAACATCGTCAACCAAATGATAGCATTGGTGGTTATGCGTCTCGAGGATGTATATTTTGTGAATCGAATCGGTTTAAGTATTAATAACTCGGGATCTACGTGGTATTGATTCATCTATTTTTTACCTTGAAACCACGTTTTGTAGTCTCCATACCCTTCTTGATCCAATTGGTCGTAAGGAATAAACCTTAAGGATGCTGAATTGATACAGTATCGAAGACCACCTAATTCACGAGGACCATCGGTAAAAAGATGACCCAGATGGCTATCTCCTTGCGGACTTCTCACTTCGGTTCGAAACATACCAAAACTTTTGTCAAGTTTGGTTATCAATGGTTTGATTGGTTTTGCAAAACTTGGCCATCCACATGAACTATCAAATTTATCCAAGGATGAAAACAAAGGCTCACCTGAGACAATATCCACATAAAGACCCAGTTCATGATGATTCCAGAACTCGTTTTGAAAAGGTCTTTCAGTGCCATTTTCTTGTGTAACGTGGTATTGCAATGGCGTTAACGTCTTCTTTAAGTCTTCTTTATTCACAGTATCACCCACCCCTAGTTTATCATGAGTCATTTTAATGTATGATCGATGTGCTCCTATGATGTGATAGCTTTCATCGATTCCAAATGCGTCATGAGTTCATCGCTTTCTTTCATCAACAAATGAAAGACGTCATTCATGTCATCGAGATCATTCTTTTTTGCTCGTTCCATCATCACATTGAGCAACCAAACTAAACGCTTTCCACTCACATACGCACACGAACCTTTGAAATAGTGAGCAGCTGAAATAATTTGCTCAGCATGGCGCAGTTGAACGGCGCTTCGTATTTTTTCAAGGTCTTTGGGGTATTCTTGTTGGAAGGTCATAATGACCTCTTTGGCGATGTCATAGGATCCTTCAAAACGTTTCAAAAAATCGTGGCGATCAAAGACAAGAAGTTCATCGGGAATATGTAACGTATCCACACTGACCAAATGTTTACGTAAAATCTGAGATAAGGATTCCATTTTGATAGGCTTATAGATGACATCATTGATCTGTGTCGCTTTGAGCATATCATAATCATTAAAGTATGCATTTGCAGTGACAGCAATGATGGGAACTTTTGATGAATTTGTGCCTAAAGAGCGGATACGGCGTGTCGCTTCAAGACCATCCATGTGTGGCATTTGAATATCCATGAGTATCACATCAAACATATGCTCTTTAACCATTTCAATTGCACGAGTTCCATTCTCGGCGAGCAAAGATGTCATGCCGATGTTATGCAAAATGCTTTCTAAAGCGATGCGATTTAATCGATTATCATCCACGATCAACGCGTGACCAGAGATTTTTTTGGTATATTGCGATGCAACCGTTTTATGCAATTCATGAAATGTCCGCATGATACGTTGTAAAAGCATCATACGCGAAATCGGTAGTTCAAGAATACCATCCATTTTTTTGAATCGCTTTTGATCTAATTGAGCTAAAGCAAACATGATGACATCGTGTTTACCATATGTTTCTTTGATGGTATTAAGGGCATCTTGTGATTTTACATTTACTTCAAATATGATGATATCTACACGTTGATTTGAAATGGAGATTTCATCGCATACTTTTGAACCCATGGATGAAAAGATAGGCATCAACAGAGATGGTTTTTGCTCATGAATAATCAAGACATCATAGGATTGAAGTTGTTCAAAAGATTGTCTGGGTCCCACATCATACGGTAGACTGACAGAGAATAAAGATCCTTGTTGGAGTTCACTTTCTACGAATAATGTTCCACCTAAAAGGTGAGTGAGCTGTTTGACAATGGTTAACCCAATACCTAATCCTTGGTATTCACGGCGATCTGATACATCGGGTAAATAGAATGCATCAAAAATGTGTGACAGGCTCTCTTTGGGAATTCCGATTCCGGTATCTCGAACTGTAAAAACCATATGGTGTGTTTCATCGTTGATGCTGCATCCGAGGGTGATAGATCCTTTTTCAGTAAATTTGATAGCATTCGATAAAAGATGCGATAAGATTTGTCTAATCTTCTTGTCATCTGCAATGATATCATGCTGTATGCCATAATCAAATTCAAGGTTCATCATTAAGCTTTTTTGATTCGCACTCCGTTGATGCATTTGAATGAGACGAACCAATTCATCTTCAAGATTAAAAGAACGTTTTTGAATATCCATGTTGCCTGATTCAAGTGCTTCTAAATCCAGGATACGATCAACCATCATCGAAAGATGATCAGCCGATCGTTGCCCAATTTCAACATATTCCTTTTGATCTTTTGTTAAATCAGTGGTTTGCATCAAATAAAGGGCATTATGAATACCATTGAGTGGTGTTCTTATTTCATGTGATACATTCGCAACAAATGCATACTGATGGTTTTGTTTCGAAGAAAAATGCTCTTTTTGAAGTAAACGTTCTTCTTCTAATAAATGAGTTGTCAACTTGAGCTGAAGAACATGGATGAAAACGTCAAAAGAAGCACAAGAAACTTCTATAAAATCATGGGGACGTCGAAGATTTTCTAAGGTAAGGTATCCCATCACTTCACCTTGTTTTAAGATCGGAACAATCATCATACTCTGTATAGAATCATTTGCCAAAGAAGAAAGCCATGACTTATCGAGGTGTTCATGTTGTAATTGATTAAAGAGAATTGGTCCTGATTGAAGTCGCTTAAGAATGTCTTGTGAAGCATCTTCTTTTACGGGGAAAACTTGGATTTTACGTGGTTTTACCCCGAGATGACACCATTGGTTGACCTGTAAAAAGGAATGTTCGACAGGTTCAAAAAGACATAACGAGATACGATCAATATCAAAAAATTCTCCAATGGGTTGGAGGATGCTGACAAATGATTCGCCTAGCCATGCTTTTTCGGTCATAAGTAATCGACGTGTTGCTTCGATCATGACTTGATCACTGTTTTGATGATCGGTTGCAACTTTCTGATGGGTCATCACAATCACCTTTATCCTATTGGTTTTATTATACCTTAATTTCTATCATTTTTTGATGGGGTAAAAAAATAAAAGGGATAAGAATCCCTTATAAGTTTGCAAAGCGATGGGCTATTGAACTTGCTGCAGCTGCACTGATAGCACCTACAATATCATCTAAAAAGGTGTGACATTTATTCGTTTTTTTACCTTCTTCATCCAAACGGCCAATGATGCCCGGTTTAACTTTATCGACATAACCAAAGTTTGTGAAGCCAATCGACCCATAGACATTAACGATCGAAAGCGCGAGAATTTCATCAATTCCATAAAGGCCATAATCATTCAAAAGCATCGATGATAAGGGTTCAGAAAGTTTACCTTGTTCAGCTAGGATGTCTAATTCCAGACCTGTTAAGACCGCATGTTGCACTTCTCTTTTTAAAACAACACGCTTCACATGCTCAAGACACAATTCAAACGTTAAAAAGGGAATATACTTTTTTTGTAAATCGAGCGTAATTTGTGCCATATCTTCAAGTCTTACACCACGATTTTCAAGACGTTTGACCACAACATCATACTTTTCCATGTCATTTAAACGGTTAATATCAGGATTGTTTGTTTCCATCTAATCATCCTTTCTTGTGAGGGGGTATGATACATTATACACACTCTTAGTAATTAATCCAAGCATTTGGATCCATTTTATGTTCAATCTTCTCGTTTGACAATCATATAGCCACTGATGGTGATGATGTCTTGTGTTTTGATATCTTTACGTCCAGAAGTGAAGTCAGAACTAAGAATCTGTGCCCCACTTTCAATCGCATGAATCAAACGTTCTTGATCAAACATAAGTGATTCATCAATCCGTGTTCTCACGATGTAGTTTTGTTGAACCAGTGATTGAATGGATGCTACGTTAACATCATTATGAATGATAAATGATGCATAATCGTGATCAAGATCATCCGGATAGGATCCAATAAACATTGGTAAAGATTTGAGGGTTGGATCGATGGCTTCATACATATCATTTTTATTGTTGGGATGTAAAACAAACATGATTTTCCCGCGAAGTGACTTGACACTTGGCCATCCCATTGTTTGAATGGTATCCTTAAGGGTTAAACCATCTTCAATCATATCTGATGGCGAAAAAAGATGATCCCCCACTTTTGTCTTAATCAATGCATTCAATTCAATTAAAACATCCTGATCCATCGTTTGAAGTGCATGATCAAGAATCATCCAATCTTCTTTGATTTCCATAAGAATAATGATGGGCAAATGATCTGGGTTATGATCAGAATAAAGTGATAATTCTTCTAATGCCATGGCAAAGTCTGGTGCAACACTGCTGTTATCTACAAGGGGAACATGCGTTAAAACAAAAGAGGATTTCCGCTTTCTCACATCAAACTCCATACTACGAACACCACGATTGAGTTGTTCGGTGAGGTTGCGATAAGCGTATTTCAGTGCGCGTGCTTCATCAAAGGAGTCACCAAGTCCAACAAAAAAACGTCCTATCGATGAACTCATACCCTTATAGCTGTTGTGTGATGCAAGCATTTGAATGTGGTTTAATTTAATGGATTCATCGTTGATGTCAAAATTATAAAACTGTGATTCGTCGATAGGATCATAATCACCATTATAGTTGGCGACAAGATTTTTCATATGGCGAATTTGAACTTGTGAATCATAGATTTTAATGGCAAACAATCGAAAAACGATCAAGCCGAATAAGACAACAACGGAAAGTACTGCGATTAACACCATTTTAATGATCTTGATCATGATTTCACCTTTTCTTTAGACATCGATTTTTTCGATTTTTTTAAACTGACTGATGCATGCTTGAAGATGGGATAACAACCAAGGATTGATGGTCATCATCGATTGCGCAACGAGGAGGATAGCTTCAGCAGATAAACTTAACCGCGAGTAACCTTGAATCATGCGTGATAACGCATTTTTTATGGTAAGATCATAGGATTCGATGCGCCGTTCAAGATTAAATGGGTCAGATCCTGTCCTGTCAACGGGATGAATCAAAAAATAGGCTTTAAGGATGTGATCCACTGCATAGTGTTCAATGAATCGCTCACCGGATAATATTTCACCACGCATAGCCCTCATCAAGCCCACATAAAGATTGGTCATCGCTTCATGAATTTCAGCTTGGGGATCCATAGCATGTTGAACGGGTAGGGATTTTGCTACAAGAAGGGTTGGTTCATCATATCCTTCTTTTTTGTAGACCAAACGGGCTTGGTTTTGAACAACATGAGGGATTTCACTTCTTCCAAAAACAGCAAATTCACCATAAATACCATCTTCAAAAAAGAATTTATGTCCATCAGGTGTATTTTGAAACGAAAACGCAACGGGATAACAGTCGTTTAACCATCTCAAATCATTGATCATCGTTGCTTTGATGTGGTCTTCGGTCACAATAAAAAAATCGAGATCTGAATAATCATCCAGTCTGTTCTGCTCAACACCGATCGACCCTAAAGCAAGAACCGCTAAAACATCTTTGATTTTTGCAGCAGATCGACCAATTTCATCCATTCTTTTAAGTAGTTGCTCTCTTCTCATAGTTTCACCTGTTTCTATTATACCTATAAATGGATAAAAAAAACACATACTGAAAGAACACTGAAATGGAGATGGATAACCTAATCCGTTATAATAAACTCAAATGAAAAGGGTGAATTCATGCGAAACAAGTATTCCGTCACCTCAAATCCTCATCGTGTTGCATTAAAATCAGGTGAAACCTATGCCTTTTGTTGCTGTGGAAAAAGCGACGTCCAACCCATGTGTGACCGTTATAGTCATCGTGGTAGTGAGGAAAAGCCTATCGCGTTTAAAGTTGATCTCGACGCCATCTATTACATCTGCGGCTGTAAAAAAACGAGACATGCACCTTATTGTGATGGATCCCACAAAAAATAAAAGAATCAGTTTCTTGAACTGGTTCTTTTTTGTTCGATTAAACTTAAGTAACGCTGAAATACTTCTTCAGTTACATCACCCCATGTCACATAGAGATCGCGAAAACATTGTTCTTTGACTTTTAAATATAATTTTTGCTTTTTAAAAATCTCCATGATCTTTTCAGCATATTGCAATGGATCATGCTCTGAAAAAAAGCCATTCACGTTTTCTGTTACCGTTGAGGAAGTTGCTGTATCACGTAAAAAGAGTGTCGGTGTTTTTTGTGAAGCTGCTTCAATTTGAACCAACGAAGATGAATCATAGATCGATGGAAACAAGAAGAGATCTGCTATTTTATAATGCATTGACAGTTCAATACGATCTGTGATGCGACCTGCAAATATCGTCTTATCGGTTAAACCATATTTTTTAACAAGACTTTGCATTTCTTTTTCATAAGGACCTGAACCTACAAAAATCATTCTAAATTTGAAACCTTTAAGACGAAGTCTGTAAAGTGATTCAAGCATAAAATCAAGATTTTTAACGAGATCTAATCGTCCAACGTATAATAAAATGCGCTCATCATTTTTGATGTTATACTGCTTTTTTAATGCGTTTTCTTTTACATCATCTTTAAAAGGAATCATATCGGTTGCATTGTGTTGAACGCGGGGCATGGAATAAGTCCCATCATCTGAATAGATTTCAGCAATACGCTGATTAACCGCCCATAATTCATCGCATTGATTAAAGGTGCGTATCATTTCTTTGAGTGCGATTTCAGTGATGATCTTGCTTTTCGTTCGTTCAAAAAAATCAAGTTTATATTGCGAATGGAGTGTTCCAATCACTGGAATATGATGTTTTTTTGCATAACGTATCCCAACTTGACCCATTGAAAAGGGTGAGTGAATATGCACAAGATCAAGTTTTATGTTCTTGAGAGCCTGCTTAAATGTGTGATCGATCCAAGGCAGTGGCAAATTATAGTCTGTAAAGAGAATTTTTATTTGTTTGCTGCGATAAACGGGATAGGGTAAATCATCGATATGATGTTTATCGGATGCTCTGGGAGCAAAAACAACCACTTGGGCATACTTCATGAGATGTCTAGCGTATTGATCGACAACCACGATGACACCATCAACCATGGGAAAGAAGGCATCAACAAAGAGACCTATTGTAGGTTTATGCGTGATTTCATGCATCGGTATCCCCTCCTACTTCAAAAAGCGACCAGATGTTATTTTTTTAGCTTGTTCAAAGGCATAAAATCCTTTGGATGGTTGTGTATAAGCATTTAAGACATCATCGATTTCTTGACCTTTTTCAGTGGTTAAATGAATGCGACACGTCACACCAAGAGATAACAATTCTGAAAGATAGGATCTCAGATGAAGTGGCTTATCATGAAGCAAACGTAAATTGCAGTGACCATCATGAATGAGAGGAAAACGAGAGCCCATACGGTCTTCTAATGTGTACTGATTTTTTTCACAAAGGTGACAATCTTGTTTTGTCTTAAATGTTTTAGCAATCGGACAATATTTAGTAATCATCAAGTCTTGTCTTCCATAAACTTCAAGTTCAAGTGATGGTCGATAATGAAATATCTCTGGGAAACGTTTGATCATCGTTTTGATGCGTTCAAAGGATACTTCGGGTGAAAGTGTAATCCGTCGAATACCCATGCGATGAAGTAAATGGATGCTATACATATTGGTCACATTGAAAAATCCATCGGTGATAAGATCATAATTTTTGGCATCATTCAAATGACCGATGTCTTGAATCAAAGACGATTGACGAATGGTTTCATGATGCTTCAATTGAATGCGTTTAAGTGAAGGTATCACGTTGGGTTCATCAATCATTAAAATATTTTCAGCATAAATGACGTCAAAAGGATAATTCTTTGCTTTTTCATATTGTTCTATGGTTTGTACTTTAACGGCTAAGCGAGGGCTTAGCGTTGTGATGGGATAAGAAGATCTTGCTTCACTGATGATAACAACTTCTTTTTTAGGTTTAAGTCTTCGTTTTGTCAGTTCATCAATGACTTTTCTTCTTATATCGTTCATCACTTTGATAGGTATAAAACCAATCCCATCAGTTTTGACGATTAGTGAATCAAAGTAAAAAGGTGTTTGACCTAATTTACTGAGTTGATCGATGAGTTGTTCTTGAGTGATCGGAGCTTGTTTAGCATATTCAATGATATGGTCTGAGAAAATCGTCACATGATGATTGTAATCATGTATACTCATTTTCAAAGGTTTTCCCACATAAGCTTCTACCTCACCGATGATAGCAATCACTTTGTAGTTTTCATTTAAATATGGACTCAGTGATTGTTCTAATTCTATATCAAGTGTTTTAAGAACTTGAGAGCCCACTTGAATTTTTTCGCTCACATCAAGTTTGATAACTTCTCCAGCAACTGCTTTTTTAATGAGTTGATCACCTTTAATGATGCGTGAAACTGAATTGCCATAATCTGATAAACCGACGATACGATAACCGTCATTAATCGATAATGAATCGGTGAGTTTGATAGTTGCTTTCCCATCTGAGTAATTGAGAACATGTCCAATGGGAACTCCCATATGGTTGGGGCGAAAGTCATTGTTTAAGTCAGATGGTGTTTCATCCATCAAAAATCCTTTGGTATATTCACGGTTAAAAACACGCTTCATTCCCCAAATCGCCTCTTTTAGAGAGATGATTTTTCGTTCCAATGAGGCATCAAGGGCTTCACGATAACTTTTAACTGTCTCAATGACATATTCCGGCTTTCTCATGCGTCCTTCAATTTTGAAAGAATCGATACCCGCTTCAACCAGTTCATCCATATATTCAATGGTCATTAAATCTTTGGTTGAAAGAAGGTAAGTTTGATCGGAAATTTTCTGTTGATTTTTATGAAGACTATAGGGTAGTCGGCAAGGTTGAGCACATTCTCCACGATTTCCAGAACGCCCACCAATCATCGAGCTCATCAAACAATTTCCTGAATAACAGACACATAAAGCCCCATGAACAAAGACTTCTATCTCGATGTCAACTTCCTTTTTGATTCTTTTAATCAGGTCAAGCGATGTTTCTCGAGCTAATACGACGCGCTTAACACCTTGATCTTTTAACCATTTAACTTGCTCGATGGCATGTGTATTCATCTGTGTCGATGCATGAATGTCAACGTGAGGATAACGATGGAGTAAAAGATCCATGACGCCTAAGTCTTGAACAATCAGAGCATCTACATCATGCATCACCAGTGTATCAGTATAGGCTATGAGATCATCGATTTCATCATCAAAAATGACGGTATTGATGGCTACATACACTAAAACACCACGCAGATGTGCGTAGGTGATGACATCAAATAATGTCTCATCATCAAAATTATTGGCATATGCACGCGCACCAAATCGTTTGCCAGCGAGATAGATTGCATCTGCACCTGCATTGATGGCACCAATCATCGCTTCTTTCGATCCAGCGGGTGCTAATATTTCATACTTCTTCACGTAGACACCTCAAATAAACCTACATTATTATAACAAATTCATTGGGAAAAAAGATGATTTATATGATCGTTTTTACGTTAAGATTCGACAATTTTTTCTGTTTCTTTCCACAAGCGCTCAATGTAATCATCTCGATATGTGATAGGATTGGATTTTTGTAACATGCCATCTTTAAAGTAATGCCCTGACAAAGAGATATAGGATGGATCAGTGGCAATCTTAACCATGAAAGTCGCTGGATAATAGGCATCTGTTCCCGTAGATACACGCCACCGCCAAATAAGAGCTGCTAATCTTGATGTATTTTTTAAACCAATTTCAGTTTTCACAAGACCAGGATCGATGGCAAATATGGGCAAATGTGGGTAACGCTTCGCAAATCCTTTGACAAAAAAGACATTGTAAAGCTTAGAGCGTTTATAACCTTTCAAAATGTTGTAGCATCTTTTATTTTGTAAATTATTAAAGTTAATGGATGCGCGATAGTGTGAAAGTGAACTTACCACAAGAATTCTTGGATCTTTTGATTTTTCAAGTGCAGAAACAAGTCCAAGTGTCAGCATATAAACTGAGAGGTGGTTGGTTGCAAATGTTATTTCGTTACCATCTTGATTGAGATGAAGACCCGATGATACAATACCCGCGATATTCATCAACAGATCAAGACGCCCTTGATACGTTTCATTTAATAGATCATGAATTTGTGATAGGACTTGCTGAACGCCAGCTTTATCGGAAAGATCACCCATCACGATCTTGAGCTTGCCACCATCATGAATATCTTTCATGTCTTCGATAAGCCGATGGGCTCTTTCTTTTGAGCGCGCAACAGCGATGACATCCACTTTGCCTTTCAGTAAAAGTTCAACGTTAGCTTTACCGATACCGGAAGTAGCTCCAGTGACAACAGCTATTTTTTTCATATCAACACCTCACCATGAATATACCATGTTTTTCATGCTTTTGCATGGATGATCCTCGAAAAAAAAAAGGCCCGAAGACCTTTATTTCTTTTGAAAAACCGCGATTCTCTTATTGTCACAAAATATCATATGCCATCCCATACGTTGGGCGATGATTTTAAGTGTTTTGGGTGTGTATAAGATGACGTGGGTTATATCTCTGATATAAAACCATTGATCAAATGCATCAAGATCCATCGGCCTAAAAAGCGTCATGATGGAAAGATAACCCTGTGGACAAATCAACTGATTGATATGCTCAAAGCTCGCAATGGGATGATGGAAATGCTCAAAAACTTCGGTTGAAATCACCATATCATACGTTTTTTGAGGTTGATCAGGATAGAAAAATGGGTCATAGAGATCGACATCATAGTTCATCTCTTTAAGTATCGATTGGAGTACAGGAGAAGGTCCACATCCGTAGTCAAGAAGATGGTTGACATCAAATGGTGTTATCGCTAGATGGATAAAGTTTTTCAAATAAGTGACATAGTGTTGATTATCAAGGTTGTTTTGATGTGCTTGATATCGTCTTTTTTCTTCTTCTAATGACGGATAATGATCGATATCTTTGAAACAAACCTCGCAGAATGGACACACATAAAATCTAAGTTTTTCATCAGGATGCAGGTGAGGTCTCGTTTCATGTTGACAGATAGGACATATCATGATCTGTTTTTTAGAACAGCAACCGATTCTTCGAGTATAAGTCGTAATTCAGATAAGTTAATATCTGCCAGTTTTTGGATGTACAAGCATCCCACTCCTTTGGTATGTTTACCCAAACCATCGAAAACTTTACGATTGACTTCAATGGATAGATAGAGTGTGATGGCACTTTTTCTTACCGCAAATCCTATTAAAAAATAATCGATATTTCTTCTAGATGCATATGTCAAATTGATAGCACCAAATCCAACGATAGAATCCCCCCACATCACAGGATTTTCATGTGTGATATCTTTCATCAAATCAATTAATACGTTTGCATCTTCACGCTTTGGTAAAGTGAGTTCATTCAAGTACTCTTCAACCGAGCGTTTTGTTGCTTTTGTCTTTAATTCAGCCATAGATATTCCCCCCTTAGAATATAATGAGAATCACATGATAAATAATTGGCACTAAAAGTGCTGGAAGCATATTCGCTACTTTGATGCGCTTAAGTTCCATGAAATTGATGCCTATGCCTATTAAAAGAATATTTCCCACCATCGACAACGAGCGGATGATCTCAGGTGTCATTAATTCGGCACCAAACATGGCAAGAACAGTGATAGCACCTTGATAAATCAGCACACTGATGGCTGAAAATATGACGCCTATACCCAGTACGGATGCCAAAATCATGGCTGTTACAAAGTCAAGCGCACTCTTAATGAGCAGTGTAGTTATATCGCCAGAGATACCATCTTGAATTGAACCGACAATCGCCATCGCACCGACACAAAAGATCAGGGTTGCTGCAATAAATCCTTTTGCAAGTGGAGGAAGGTTATACTTCTTTTCAATGCCTTCAGCCCAGTTATTTAATCGTCCTTCAATATCAATCCATTCACCAACCATCACACCTATGACCAAGGATATAATGATTAAAAGATCATCAGATGTGAATAAATCACCATTATCAATGGTAAAAAAATCTTTTAAAAACCACCCGAGTGATAGGGCAGTAAGTCCTAAACCTAATGCAACCATCACACCTTTTTGCATGCGTTCAGGCAAACCTTTTTTAAAGATAACGCCAATCAAGGTGGCGATGATAATAGCTGCTGCATTGATTAATGTTCCCATAAACACCTCTATGATGACTCAATACTTTCATTATAAAGCAAATTCATTAAAAAAAGAAAAACATACCCCTTAAAAAAAGGTTGACATGACGTCAACCTATTTTACCAGGGAAGTGGATGATCCTTGATGTCACTCTCATAGAGTTCAATCATCTTCTTTTTCATTTGAGGATCCAACACGAATTGTGCATGTTTGATGTGATCATCGAGTTGATCCATGTGTCGCATACCAGGAATAACTGCAGTCACCTGTGGATAAGACAGGATAAAAGCAATCGCGTATTTTGTTAAATCTTCTGCGTGTGTAATCTTTTTGAGTTTTGCAACAAGATCTGCACGTCTTTTAATCGTATCATCATCCCAGCGCATGCGAATCCCGTCAAATTCAGAGAATTCATCGTATTTTCCGGTTAACCACCCTGAATCAAGTGGAACTTTGGTGATGATGGAGATACCCTTCTTCTTTGCTCGTGAAAATAGTTTTGAAACATCTTGGAAAAAGATATTAAACAAGATCTCAATGATATCCACATCGATATGTTCAAGGACAGTTTCCATCTCTTCATAGGTATCGATGGATACACCGTATGCCTTGATGAGACCTTCTTCTTTTAATTTCTTCAATTCTTGTATATGAAGCGTTTTTCCTTCGAGAATATCGAAACCTGGATTATGTAAAACAATACTATCCAAATAATCGGTCTGTAGACGTTCGAGACTATCTGTCACTTGCTTGCGTAATGAAAAAACTGAAAAATCGGTTTCTCCATCCGCTGTGTGCCCAAATTTGGTATTGATCACAACCTGTTCACGTTGATCTTTGGTGGCCATTCCAATGATGGATTCACTCATACCTGAAGCATAACCTGGAGCAGTGTCAAAAAACGTGATGCCAGAAGCAATCGCGTGTTTCACCATCTCGACACCATCTTCGATCGACATATACCCCCAAAATTCAGTATTACCGAGTTGCCATGCACCAAAGCCTAGGCGATTGATTTTTTTTCCTGTTTTAGCATATTCGACTTTTACCATAAAAACCTCCGTCGTCTCTTTATATTTTATCATGTTTTTTTGAACTCACTCCAAAAGAAAGTGCGTTTGTGTTACAATACATGAGAGGTGTTAAGATGATTTTGACAAAAAAAACACTCCCAATTCCTACCAGTAAGGATGAAAGAACGCTTAGAATTCTTTTGCCTGATGATTATGAGATCAGTCAAAAAACATATCGGGTCATGTATTTGCATGATGGACAAAACTTATTTGAAGATGCAACGTCTTATTCAGGACATGCTTGGCAAATTGGAGAAACACTGGTGAAACTGGGAATAAGCGATATGATTGTTGTCGGTATCGATAACTCTGATCTGCGTCTTTTTGAATACTCACCATGGCCATGTAGCCCTGATGTTAAACGTCAAGTGAAAATAGAAATTGGTGGTCTTGGAGATGTCTATGCCAAGTGGGTGATCGAACAGGTCAAACCGTTTATTGATTCGCATTATCGAACTTATCCTGACTATGATCACACATGGATTGGGGGTAGCTCGATGGGAGCCTATATCTCCGCTTACATGGCAACGACTTATCCTCATGTATTCAAGCACGTCGGTATTTTCTCGCTTGCTTCATGGTTTAATGAGCCAGCATTTCTTAGCCACATCGACAACTTGAAAATTGAACGTGATCAAACTTTTTTCATCTCAGTGGGTCGTAAAGAGTCATCCTTGGTTGATGATCTAGAAAATAAGCATTATATTCAAAACAGCAAAAACCTTGTCCAACTGCTTCAACAAAAAGGCATTCAAAGGATTTCATACATCGAAACCGATGATACACATCATGAATTGGCATGGCGAAAGATGTTTGCTGAATGGATCAAATGGACGACTTAACTAAAAACACATCGGCGATGTGTTTTTTTATAGCCATGCAAGAACTTTTTGAATATAGGCATCCCAAAATGCCCAATCGTGAACACCAGGTGATTCCATATACGTGTGTTGAACACCCTTTTGATTGAGAAAATCGTGAAACTTTACATTATCTTGATATAAGAAATCTTCTGTGCCACATCCCATAAAAAGTTCGGGTAGTTTGACAAAATGAGATAGGTGAAGTTGAACCAAATGCCGTAAATCAATTGGAGTCCCCTGTGTCGGTTTTACACCAAATACGCTATTAAACCACACATTTCTGGGTTGTTCATTGGCGAGTCGTCTGATTTCCTCAATATCGAGTGCCCCTGATAAACTGGCTGCTTTACTGAATCTTTCTGGATATGTCAACGCCACCTTAAAGGCACCATATCCTCCCATGGATAATCCACAGACATATGAATCTTCGCGCTTATCAGAGATTGGAAACAGATTGGACATCAGTTCAGGCAATTCTTTTGCAACATAGGTGAAATAATTCATACCAGTGGGAGTATCCATGTAATAACTGTTATTGACTGCAGGCATCACAATGGCTAAACGATAAGCCCAAGCATAGCGCTCGAGTGACGTGTATCGTGTCCAATCGGTATGATCACCAATGTAACCATGGTAGAGATAAAGTACTTTTAAGCGTTCATTTTTTTTCACATCTTGAGGTAACAAAATATTGACTGTTGTGTTTAAATCCAGTGCATTTGAACGCACATGCAATGTCATAAAAGCCATGATAAGGCCCTCCTTGGGTTTGTTCTTATTATAGCATGTACCTAACAAAAAAAGAAGAGTCCTAATGTCTGGGGGGGATGTCGACATTAGGACCAATTCATGAGTCTCACCACACAAAAGGTGGGTGAAACACTTGTATTATATATGAATAAAATGGGGTTGTCAATTAAAAATATTACGTTTTTTTGACTTAAGTAAAACTTAAGATTTGAACTATTTTTTACATAATTTATGTGCTAAAAATGATGAATAATTCTTAATCAATCGCATTCGATTGATAGATTTGATACGATCGTATGCACCATTCCATCACCAATGACATGAGGATTAATATGATCGTCCATGCGAAAACAATGGCGTAATCTAGATGTGTTTTCGCGAGATAAATGGCTTGACCCATGGAGCGCTCCGTTTGCGCCAAATATTCCGCCATGACCATGACTTTAAGACCTAACCCAAATGACTGCAAACACGCGAGGATGATGTAGGGTTTAATCAAGGGTAAGTAAAGATGTTTGAGTGCGAGTTTCCAATCATGTGCTTCGAGGTGATAGACATCAATATAACTCGAGTCGATGTTGTGAATTCCTTCTTCTGTAGCTTGGTAAATCAGAGGAAATACCATGAAAAAAGTGATGGCATAGGGTGTGATTTTATTCCCTAATACAATTAATAGAATCACAACAATAGAGATGACAGGAACCGTACGCAAGATGGTGACGTAGGGTTTCATGACGGTTGATGCAGGTCTGTTTAACCCAGCAAGCGCACCTAATAAAATACCGAGAATAGCTGATGATACGACAGCTACAATTAAGCGAACAAAGGATAGTCCCATGATTGCGAAGGAACTACCCGTAGTCGCTATGTTAAACAATGCCATCATGACATCACCGGGAGATGGCAAAATAAGAGGATGATTAACAGCATAAAAAGCAATCAACCAGATCATTAGAATCGATAGGATCGATGATAGCATCCATACCTTTTTCACGATATATCACTCCAATAGAACCCATCTTCTGGCAGATATCCTCCGATGAGTTGTGGATTAAACGATAAAATGATGGATAAATAGAAGTTACATGATTCTTTTGCATCACTGGCACGTTCAAATGCTAGATGACTTCCAAGAATAGCGTTTGATAAAACGGTCTTATCCTCTGCAAGATGGGCATCTAAGCCAGCTTCTAAGACATCATCTGTTCGACTATTAACCCATAAGATGGATGCGTTGACATCATCAAGAAGGGTTAAAATTTGATGATTTGATAGATTAGACCTTACAAAAAGCGATGCTTGTGGGTAACTTGATCGTCCATGATACTGTTCATAAAGTTCTTGACAGTCAATCGATTGTGTTGCAGGAATCAGTTGTTTTAGGATAGAAAGATGAGGTTCTGCGACAAGTACAATTTGTGTGGGGTCATAGATGTAAAGGCTTGCTGCTGCCGCAACAGAATCAACATATGTCAAACTTGCATCGATGTTATAAATATCAAGAAGGTGCTTAAGGATAATATCTGACGTTTGATTTTGACCAAAAACAATAATGTTCTTTTCATTCAAAGATGCGATGCTAAGCGAAGTGAAACCCGTAGATACGAGGTGATAATTACCCCATACAAGCGTCGCTGCAAGCAGATAACTCGGTTTTGCTTGGTATAACTTAGCACCCAAATTTGTGGGTGCAACAATAGCATCATGCGACATCGAACCAAAAGCAGCAACTAATGGATCAGCACCGAGGACGATTTCGATATCATACTGACTATGATCAAGACCCAGGAGAGCAAGCTGAGGACTTCCCTGAGGAACCATAATCGACAAGTTTGTAGACGGCTTGCAGCCATAGAGCATGAAAACCAGTAAGAAGATGATGACTTTCTTCATCATGCTTTTACTCAAAAAATTTTAGCATAAGCTTCACGCTTATGGTAATGCGTATGAAGCAATTTATGAGATAAATGAGAATTAGGGGATCCTAAAAATTGATCATATAAAGCCTTAACAAAGGGATTTTCGTGTGATTTGCGTAGAGGTGCATCGTGATCAATTTGGTAGAGTACATTGGCACGCAGTGCACGTATATCAATCTTTTCAGCAATCTTTGCTTGAACGATAGGTTGACCACCACCATTGATGCAACCACCTGTACAACCCATGATTTCAACAAAGTGATATTTCTTTTCATTCTTTTTCATGTCATCGATGAATTTACCAATAGCATATCCACCGTGAACAACTGCAACCCTAACAGGGGTACCCGCAATCATATAAGTTGCTTCTTTGATGTCTTGATTTCCACGAAGTTCTTTAAAATCAATCGGTGTTGGATGTTCTTCGAGGACTTCTGTCACTGTTCTTAAAGCAGCTTCCATAACCCCACCTGTTGCTCCAAAAATGTTTCCAGCACCCGTATAAGAGGCTAGCATACCAAACGGTTGCATGGGCTCTAAAGATTTAAAATCAATTTTGCGACGTCTGATAAGGCGAGCAAGTTCGCGTGTTGTCAACACGATATCAACATCTTTGTATCCATCACGACCCATGTCATCCCGACGCGCTTCTTCTTTCTTTGCAATACACGGCATGATTGAAACGGAGACAATGTTTTTAGGATCGAGTTTAAGTTCTTTGGCATAATATGTTTTAATCAGTGCTCCTGCCATCTGTTGAGGTGACTTACAGGACGATAGATTGGGGATCAAATCAGCATGATAGAGTTCGAGATAATTGACCCAACCTGGAGAACAGGATGTCAACATGGGGAATGGTCCACCCTTTTTAAGCCGTTCGATGAATTCAGTTCCTTCTTCTAAAATGGTTAAATCAGCAGTGAAATTGGTATCCATGATTTCATCGATACCCAATTTTTTGAGCGCAGCAAACATCTGTCCTTCAACATTGGTTCCTATCGGATAACCGAATTCTTCACCCAGGGTTGCACGAATGGAAGGTGCGACCTGAACAATAACGGTCTTTCTTGGATCACGTAAGGCAGTTTCTAGTAATCGAATGTCATCTTTTTCACGCAGTGCACCGGTTGGACAAGCTTGAATACACTTCCCACAGTAGATGCATCCAGCATCTTCCATATGATGAAAGAGCGCAGGTCCAACATATGTTTCAGAACCGCGTTGATTATAGTTTAAAATACCAAGTCCAGTAAATTTTTCACATGCAGACACACAACGTCCACATAAAATACATTTACTGCTATCCACGGTGATCACACCTGATGTGTCTGAAAAATAGCATGGTGCATCATGTGAACCGTAGAGATGTGTGAGCTCATTTTCAACGGAATATTCGCGAAGTAAGTCAAGAAATTCACAATTGTTTTCACGTGAACAGTTAAAGCATTCAAAATGATGTTTATGTGCAAGAAGTTCAAGATTCATCGTGACTGCTTCAAATACATCGTTATCATCGGTGATCACATTCATGCCTTCTTCAACCATGGTACGACATGCAGGCTTTAGATTCTTCTGATTGTTAATTTTTACAGAACACACACGGCAATTGCCTTCTTCGTGGATACCTTCAAAATAGCACAAACGTGGAATATGAATACCGTTGGCTTCTGCAGCTTTGAGGATGGTTTGATGAGATTGTGCAACAACGGGTGTACCGTTAATGACTAAATGGATATCTTTTGTCATAATCGATTCTCCTCATGAATGGCGATACTTGAAATAGCTCCCACTGGACATGCTTTCTTGCATGCACCACATCGGATACAAAGTTCAAGATCAATGATATGCTTTTGTCTCGGCCAACCTGTAATCGCATTGGTGGGACAGTTTTTCGCACACTTCGTACAACCGATGCAATGATCATCGATCACAAAGTGTGTTAGATCACGACATACACCTGCTGGACATACTTTATCGATGACGTGAGCTTCATATTCGTGTCTAAAATGTTTAAGCGTTGAAAGCACAGGATTCGGCGCTGTTTGACCTAAACCACACAGTGATGTTTCTTGAATCATATGCGCGAGACGTTCAAGTTCATCGATGTCTTCTAATGTTCCAAATCCACCACATATACGATCAAGAATCACTTTCATTTGTTTGGTGCCTTCTCGACAAGGTGTGCATTTGCCACACGATTCATCCACGGTGAAATCAAGATAAAAACGTGCGACATCAACCATACAGTTATCTTCATCCATAATAATCATGCCACCTGAACCCATCATGGATCCAAGCGCTGTTAAGTTTTCAAATTCAATCGGGGTATCCAAATCTTTCTCGGTGATGCATCCTCCCGATGGACCTCCGGTTTGAACAGCTTTAAATTTGCGTTTATTGGGAATACCACCACCGATATCAAAAATGACTTCGCGGAGTGTTGTCCCCATAGGCACTTCAACGAGACCCGTATTAACAATCTTTCCTCCAAGTGCGAACACTTTTGTTCCCGGAGATTTTTCAGTCCCAATGGATCTAAACCAATCTGCACCTTTTAAGTAAATGACAGGAACGTTAGCGAACGTTTCAACGTTGTTGACGTTCGTTGGTTTTCCCCAAAGACCTTTGACAGCTGGAAAAGGAGGTTTTAAGCGAGGCATACCGCGGTAACCTTCAATCGAGGCAATAAGTGCTGTTTCTTCACCACACACAAATGCACCTGCACCCAAACGAAGATCGATATCAAAACTAAAATCTGTTCCAAATAGGTTTGAGCCTAACAATTGATATTCTCGCGCTTGATTAATCGCCATTTTTAACCGTTCAACAGCAACAGGATATTCAGCACGCACGTAAATATAACCTTGATTTGCTCCAATCGCGTAGCCACAAATCGCCATCGCTTCAAGAACAGAATGAGGATCACCTTCGAGAACTGCACGATCCATAAATGCGCCTGGATCACCTTCATCGGCATTACAAATGACATATTTTTGTTCGGAAGGTGTATTATGTGCAAACTGCCATTTTTTACCTGTTGAGAATCCTCCACCACCTCGACCACGAAGACCGGATTTAATCATCACATCGATGGTTTCTTGAGGAGTCATCGTTTTGAGCACTTTGGCGAGTGCCATGTAGCCATCTTTTGCAATATATTCATTGATATCAAGGGGGTTGATGTTGCCACAATTTCTTAAAGCTATACGTCTTTGTTTTGAATAAAACTTCAGTTGACTGATATTTTTAATCTGTTTTTTATCTATAGGATCTTTAATCATCAAGCGTTCAACGGGTCGTCCTTTTAAAAGATGTTCTTGACAGATCACTTCAACATCATCCAATGTAACATGGGAATAAAATGTTTCATCCGGATAGACAATGACAACCGGTCCTTTTTCACACAGACCAAAACAACCCGTCAGAACAAGTCCAACTTCGTCATGCATACCCATGTTTAATAAAACATTCTCAAATGTATCTTTAATCTCTTTTGATTTTGAACTCATGCAACCTGTGCCACCACAGATCAATACCTGACTACGTTCTAACATCATCTCACCTAACTCTTTCGATTAGCCAATAAATATTTTTGAATTGGCTGATTATGCACCAAATGGGATTCGATGATTTCAATAATCATCGGTTGTGTGATGGTGCAATAAACAAAGGATTGACCATTTTCATCAATGATTTCTGCCATCGGTTCATAGGCACATTCACCCATGCATCCAACTTGTGTAACCGCGACATTGGTGATATTTCTCGCTTCGATTTCTTTTAGAAAACCTTGAAGGACCTGTTTGGCACCTGAAGCGATCCCGCATGTTCCCATGCCGATTTGAATGCGATAACCACCTTTTATGTAACGGATATTCATTTTTTTTAAAGCTTCGTCTCTTAACTTTTGTAAATCTTCGAGTGATTTCATTGTTTAACCTCGCACTTTTGTAATTTCTTGATTGATATAGTGAATCATGGCATCCATGACGGAATATGTATGGAGTGTTGAACCAAACATATTCTTCATTTCATGAAGTGAAAACTTATAGGATTGGTTTTTCTTTTGATAAATAAACGTGAAATCTTGAACGTCTTGATGAATCGCAATCATCATCACCATTTCACCGAGGTTACCGAGTGGTGGCATATCGATGTGTTGATGATGGAAAGATACGGAGAGTGTTGTTCCTTCTTGCGGTTTGGATTCAAGCATAAAGGATCCATCTGTCTGTTTTGCAACCATGTCAATCATGGATAAGCCTAATCCTACTTTTCGCGTTGTTCGTGTGGTGAAATAGGGTGAAGATGCTTTCTTTAATGTCATCTCATCCATACCACAACCATCGTCAGTTAACATAAAGGAAAGCAGATCATCTGTTTCATGCATGGTAAGCTGAATATGCTTGGCATGTGCTCGGATCGCATTTTGTGTCAAATCAATGATGTAAGTTGCGAGATCATCCATGTTTGATCACCTCAAAGAAAGATTGAATCGATAATCCATTGAGTTCAATCATGTTGTGTTCAGTTCGCTCGTTAATCATGGTGATTTCATGCGCATCGGAGTTATGGAAGATGGGATATGTCTTTAGTTGATGGTGCTCAATTAACGAAAGATGATCAGGTCGTAATTCAAGGGCATCTACATCAGGATCTGGCAAGCAAGATAATCCACTTGATTTCTTTCGATCGATATGTGCAAAAACCAAGAGATGATGGAATGCACAAAGATGTTTTTTAAGTTCGTAAAGAGAAAGCGAAAGATCTTCTGATAAATCATAGGGGAACTGAGATTGAATGTTGTCATAAATGTCTGTGATACCTTGCACCATGTCATTCTTTATATCGATCAACTTCATGCTGCGATAACGATTAAGAATTTGATCAAATAATTGTGCATCATGAAGTGTTTTAAAATAGACTAATACATGAAACTGATCAGCAAGAGAGAGTTCAACACCAGGAACAAAAAGGATGTCGTAACTTTGAGCAATCTCTGCACAGATAGGAAGTTGAGCCATACTATTGTGATCTGTAATCGCTAGAATATCGATTTTTTTGAGCATCGCCATATTAAAGATGTTGTTAGGTGTCATCAGAACATCGGCATCAGGCGATAAGATGGAGTGGACATGTAAATCGTATGCATACTTCATAAGAGACCTCGTGTGAAAAGGTCAACAATGACCTCGTGGGTGTGGAGCGATGTCGTTAAGATGCATATGTTTTCTTGATTGGCTTGTTCAATCATCGATTGTGTCACCACACGTCCGGAAGTAATAATCACCAGTGGGCAATCAATCATCATGGCACATGCGATGGTATTATCGTGGGATATGAGTGTAATGAGCGCTGCTTGGTGTTCTGCATGCTTAATGGCTGCTGATAACAAGTCAGTCGCATATACACCATGAAATTCGCGATTAAGTGTTGAATGGTTGCTGCATAAGGTGTAGTTTGAACTCATGATTGCACTATTTTTCATCTGCTTTTCCTCGTAAAAAAACCAGGTGAACATGCGTGCCTTCGTGATCTGAGGTAACAGTCATGAGATCGGATGATCTTTTCATATTCGGTAACCCCATTCCCGCACCAAAACCGTTGGCATGATCGAGTTCACTTGCTGTTGAAAATCCTTCTGTCATCGCGAGTTCAATATTGGGAATGCCTGGACCATCATCATAAAAATCGAGAATGATGGCTTGATCATTGACTTCAAAGGTCGCATAACCTCCGACAGAATGAATCACCACATTGATTTCAGCTTCATAGGATGCAGCACATACTCTTTTTTGAAAGGACCATGGAACATTCATCGCTTTTAATGTGCGTTTAATGTCTGATGAAGCACGTCCTGCTAAATCATAGTTACGTGCGATGATTTGATATTCTCTTACCATTGTTGGTTATAAATAATGCCTTTGATACCATCGGCATACATCATGCCACTCGTGTTAAACATGGTATATTCTGTGGACATCAACATGATGCCTAATTCTTTGGCAAGATCGATGACTTTGAGTGATGGAATTTTACCTCTAACCAAGAGAACAATATCCACATCCAACATTTCTGCTGTTCTAATCGATTGATTAGTTGTCAAACCTGTAATCAAAAGACATTCACTCAGCACACGATCATCTTTCACTGAATTGAGTACCATCAGTGCATCGCTCATTAAATCTGCACAAAAAGCATACGTTATCTCTTTGTCGTGATAAATTTCCGGTGTATACAGATGACATTGATATTTTTTGATGATGTCACTTAGTTTCATGGATGGCCGCTTTCATTTCTTTTATGATTTGTTTTGCTTTTTGAACATTGGTATTCCCATAGATTTGATCATCAATCGAAAAAACAGGTGCTAATCCACACGCACCAATACAGCGAGTCGCAGAAAGGGTGATTTCGCCATCTTTAGTCGTCTCTCCAGCCTTAATCTTGAGTTCATCTTGCAAAGTTTCCATGACGTTTTGTGATCCTCGTACATAACATGCTGTGCCCAAACAGACACTGATAGATCTTCTACCTTTTAGTGTCACTGAAAAATTGCCATAAAATGTGACAACACCATTGATCTTTGCAATGCTTTCACCAAGTTCTTTTGATATAATCTTTTGAACCTCTAAAGGGATGTGTCCAAAGATATGTTGGGCATCGTGCAAAGTGGGCATAAGTGGGCCAGGTAACTTCTTGTTTTTTTCAAGCTGAGTGTAAAAAAGAGCAAGTTTATCACTTGTTAAAACAGTGTGTGAATTCATGATAATCTCCTTGAAATATGCATCGTTTATTTCACCCTCATTATAACATGTATTTTTGTTTTGAAAAGAGTTGTCAAGCGTTTTGCATCGTAGATTTCCATGATAACGTTTTCTTTATTTTGAAGCTTTTTATCTCTTACATGAAATAGAGCACATGAACAAAAAAACATGTCAGCAAAGAAATGCTGGCATGTCGGTTTGAAGTGTTTTTTTAGTCTAGCCGTGTTTCAACGGTAGTGAATTCCGCACCATGATAGACTGGGCTCACCTCATTATTTCTTACCTGCTGGTTTAGCGGGTTGGGGTTGTGGAGCTTTGGGAGCGGGTTTAACTGGTTGTGGAGCTGGTTTAACTGGTTGTACAACTTTCTTTTCTGCCATATGTGTTCACCTCACTTTCGGCATAATCTACTATGTCGACATGGTGAACAGGTCTTCAAATGTGGTTATTCAAACCGATAAAATCGATAAGAAATATACAGGATTTGAGGTCGTTGTGCACCATGTGATGCGCAATCTTGTGTCAGGTTTTACCCTTCACCTTCATTGTATCACTTTATCTTTTTTTGTCATCATTTTACATAACGATTTATCGTTTTTATCAATCAAAAAAGGACGTCCTTTATCAGGCGTCCTCAAGTGAGATTTAAAACCATTTTTTACGTTTGAAAAAGATGACCATCACCACCAAAATAATGGCGCATATCAGTGAAAACAAAAGGACTGCATGTTCGTACTGCAAGATACCAAAATGTACAAAATTCATACCAAAGAAACCGGTTAAAAACGACAAAGGAATAAACGTTGCTGAGAAAAGTGTGAGGGTTGCCATGATTTTGTTCATCTTGGTTGATTGATTATTCATGTCTAAATCAAGCAAGTTTCTCATCTGTTCTCTGGATTGAGTGATGCGATTATCAAGGCGTTGAAGATGATCCATGAGATCATCAAAATAGGGTTGATTCGTAAGCTTGAAAAGATCGTTTTTGCGATTCATGACCTCTTTCAGTTGTTCAAAGGTTGGTGTCACATGACTCTTTAACTTCAGCATCGTTTTTCGAATCAAATAAAACTCGTCTTGAGCAATGTTGTGGTTTTCTATGATGGATTCCTCAAATAGATTGATTTGTTCATCTAAAATATCATAAATATCGAGATGATTATCGGTAATCATGTCTAGAATTTGGTAAAAAAGATAATCAACTGAGCGTTCTTTGAGTTCTTTGTCCTCTTTAAATAGTGTTTTTAGAGGTTCAAGATAATGTGGTTCGGTCTCATGAAATGTGATCAGTGTGTTTTCAAACATGATCAAACTCACGTATTCATCGACCACTTCACCCTGATTAAGGTATTCATGGTTAAAAACACAGAATACGTATTGATCTTTGACATCGATTTTGGTGCGTTGATCGACGTTAAGCACATCTTCAAGAACCAAAGGATCTACAGGATATCGTTTGCTGATGGCTTCAATCGTTTCAACTTTCGATAAACCGACAACTTGTATGTAGTGTTTGCGATTAGAATCCCCTTCATATGTGGAGACAATATTCAGATTGTTTGCATCATAAATATAATGCGTAATGGTGGTTGGAACATCATGATGTTCCCCTGTGTAAATCATGGATTTAGGTTTGATATAATTGGATAGATTCATATGTTTTTTCCTTAATATAAAATGATATAGGTTGCACCTTCATTGGCCATCATACGATCGGGGTCCTGCTTTAAGAGGGACATATACGTTTTAATGTGTTCATCATAACCCAGAAGATGCCCAAAAGCCTCTCCAGGTATATATGCCTTAATCAATTTTCTTAAGACATAATCGCTTAAGAGTTGATGGACCATGGTTTTTATTTCTCCACCGCGACCCGTGCTCCCATAGCCGTGAATGACTTTGATGATACGATCTTTCTCATATCGTATAATGTTGATCAGTCGATCTCTTGCCAAAAGAACAGAGGGCATGTCTTGTTTAATGTTATAGGACTTCATTTGAGTCGAGCAGCGTTTTTACTCACAGATACATCGGGAATACTTGAAACCAGTTTAGAAAAACGAGTAAAACCGAGTTCTTGATAATTAAATGTTGGATGTTTTTTCTCGAGTTCTTGTTTGATCTTTGTTAACATCATTTCTTTACTTTTATTGATGCGAATAATGTCAACGATTTCTTGCATGATTTGATCTTTTTCAATGGTTGATTTCAAAGATACATATGTCGTTGTTTTTTCTTGACTCATACCGATGCCTGATATCGTCGATACTAAATTTGAAAGGGTTTTGTGCCCATATTTACGTGGGTCAAAATCTGAGAATCGATTCACTAAGATATCACCTAAACGAGAGAGTTGAATACGATTATCGATCCCATTCTCTATGATGAGACTTTTAATGGTATGTTCAATATTTTCTTTGTCAGCTTCAACGATTTTAGGTGCAATCTCTTCTTCTTCATCATCTTCATCGAGATATTCGAAATATTTAAATTCATTGCATGCTGAACGAAAAGCTTGAGTCGTCGTTTTGATGCTTCCAATACCGATGACATGCATACCACCTTCTCTTAATTTGACTGCAAGCGGTGTGAAGTCTGAGTCTGAGGTGACCAGAAAAAAAGCATTTACTTTCTCCTGATACATCATCTCTTGAGCATCCAATGCCATCGCCATGTCAGCTGCATTTTTACCGATGGCAACATTGTATTGATGAACAGGTTTTATCGCGTTATCCTGAGCAGTCTTATGCCATTCTTTCGAAAGGTTGTTAACGTCACCATAGAAACGAGCGATGACGATTTTTCCATATTTTGCGATTTCGTTCATGACGGATTTGATGTATTTGGGTGATACATTTTCTGAGTCAATCATCAACGCAATTTTATATTCTGTTTTTTCCATAAATCCTCCTTGAGTGCGAGTTTAATACCTTTATTATACCTTAAAATGATGTGTTATTATATAAAAAGCGAAAGCTGATTAGCGTTCGCTTTCATAATGTTGACCTTTTCGAATGACCTTTCGTTGTTCGATGCCTTGAATATGTTCTTGTCGAATTATGGTATTTGTCTTTTTAAGATCTTTAAGCGCATCATAGAGTTTTCTGACATCGATGGACTTCATGCGAAACGAGTCCTTGCGATGCTTGCCTATTTGCTTCATCAAGGACAGTGGATAAATGACAGGGATATGCTCCGTTTTGACGCGCAATGTTGCACGTCCAGTAAAAACGATGTAGGAATATATCGGAGATTTCATCGGCATGACTTGTTTGAGAGACTGTAGATGCCCTTGATTCTGTTTAATTGGATTATAGAATGTATGTTTGACTTTCCCAAAAGAAAGCACCTGAGTCCATTCTTTATCATTTTCTTTGCCATAGATCATGCCACCATAATTCTTCGTTTCAATAACATGGACACCATGAGCATTGATTAAAACATGATCGATCTGTACCGATTTGGCACCATCATAAAACATAAGATCATGGATGATAAATGTATCTTTTTTGGGTCGATTTTTACCCATAAAGAATCTGACAACCCATTCACCAATCATCCCCTTACCGATTGGTGTTTTGAAAAATACAACGACGAGCAGCATAAAGACAATACCGATGATATATTTTTCCATCAGATCACCTCGTTTTATCATCAATATACCATATCTTTCATTTAAAAATTCTTTCAAATATCTTTTATTTTAGCATTTCTATGGATTGATAAAGAAAAAACATTCCTTAGGCGGAATGTTGAATTCTCGATGGAGTCTCTGTTTATCTTAAAGGGTCGTATTTTTAGGGACTCTTTAACCTTAACTGGTAAAAAATCGCCAAATCGAGAAAAATCGAGTAACGGTTGGTATCTGTGGGTAAATGGTGGTAAGTATTTTACCTACTACAACTGGTAAGAAAATGACCTAATTGAGTAAATAGTGGAAAAATCGAGAAAGCAGTTACCCAGATTTTTCAACTGTGATAAATGGTATGTAACTGTAAAAATTAAATTACTTAAAAAATTTCAATTATTCTAAATACTGGGACTTATTGATTTTAATCAAGTGGTTTAATCGTACATAATTTTTACAGATAATAAAATTACTCATCATAAACTTCTTCAACTGAAGTAATATTCCTGAGGTATATTTGGCCTTTGTCTGTTTCAAATATATCAAAGGCAACTTCATCTCCCTCATTTAGTGACGACAAAGCATCCTTTGTCAAAAAATAAATACCTTTGGGATTGATTTTATTTGCAATAAATCCATAATATCCATTCAATTTAGTTATAATTCCTTTGTTTGCTTCTGTGACGGATAATGCTAAACTCTTGAAATCCTGTACTGTTTCAAGAATAAAGTCCAACTCTTTCTTAGAAATTCCAGTAATGCTATCTCTTCTAAGTGTAAGGTTTTTATATATATATGCTTTATTTCGATGTCTTAGTTTTAACAACAAATTTCTATGTTTCTCGAAGGTTTTATACATCAAACTAATCGAATCATCGTGATAATATTGCCTGCTTAAATCGTTCAAAATGTTCAACATGATAATACCGGCTTTAAAATCAACATCATCAATCTGATTAATGGTTTCTATTCCCTTTTTATATAGTTCATATTTTTGAATGTAATCTCTCTCCTGAAAATTTTCAGCTTTTCTCCTTTGAATTTCTGCATATCTTGAGAAAAGAATATTTTTAGACTTTAAATCCTTGGCAGCAAACAAATTTTGAGCCTCATTCCAAAAATGTTCTGCTTCACCATACTTACCTAAGAACATATAAATTCTTGCTTTTTCTAAGAAAATCTCATAGTTTATTGGCACAATCGCTTGCGCAGATTCTATCAATAAAAGAGCATTATGGTAATCCTTCATTTTGATAGTATTAAAAATCGAGTATAAGTAATATACTATTGCTTTCGACTCTCCATTAGCTTTGGCAATTGATAGTTCATAGTTACTCATTGCCGCAAAATAATTAGATTTTTCTGCATTAATAAATGCTAGTATTTTATACACTTCAAAAAAATCGGGAGCAATATTCTGTGCTTTTTCACAATATAAAATGGAATTTTCCCACTCCCTGTTACTACTAAATTCAAGTGCACTAATTAGATAGTGGCAAGCTATTTGCTCGTTTATTTTAGATGAATCATAATTTATACTTTTAGGGTTATATGGATTTACCTCTCTTTTAACATTTATCTCTTGAAGTATAGAATGCAGTTTAGATCTTTTGTACCTTATCTCTCTAATTAGTTCGTTTGAGGGTGGATAATTAATAGCAACGTATTCACGTGACATATGATTTATAACGAAATTTCCAGATTGCAACTGAATCATATTGGTTGATAGAAGCTGATTAATAGATTGCTTCAAAACTATCTCATCTAAATTACTGTAATAATCCAAAACTGCATAGTTAATTTTGCTTGATTCCAACATCATGATTTGCATAATCTCTTTGGACGTATCGGACAGTTTATTATATACATTTGAGATACAGAAATTTATTAGATCATCTTTTTGAGACAACATGGTTTCTTCAGATGTTCCAAGATATATACCGCTTAAAAACCATTTAATGGATAATGGATTTGAAAACAATTTTTCTGTAATCAATTGATTTAGTAAGTCATCACTTCTTTCGTGCATTTTTAAACCATAATAACTGGATAATTCTCTAAAGTAAAACAAAGCATCTTGCTTATTTAGACCATCTAATCTATACCTATATTCTAGTTCACCGATTCCAACTCTTGAAGTAATTAAAACCTTTGATTTTTCTGGAATATCTTTAAAAAAATCTGATACATCCTCAGAATTCAAAGTTTCTAAATTATCAATCACAAGTAATGTTTTAAATGAATCCATAAATTGTATTAGTTTATGCTGATCATCAAGCTCATCATCAAATACAATGTATTTTTTTGTCTCAGAATATACTTCATTAATTGAAATTATTGCATCTTTTACATCTATAAATTCACCTCTTGATAATGTTCTTGTCTTTAAAGTGATCCATAAAACTGATTCAAATGGAAACGTTAAGTCATCCAGTAAATTATATAGTGTTTTTACTATAAGAGCTGTTTTACCAATCCCACCGTTTCCAACTACTGTAATAATCTGGTTTTTACTATTCTTAATCAAACTAGTAATTTTTTTAATATCATCTTTTCTACCTATATATCCTGTATCATCAAACTCCGGATCAGGCAAATTATGTAAAACTCTAGGATTATATTCTTTTACACCAGTAAAACTTAATGTTAATAACTGTCCACGATCTTTTTCTAAAACTATTTTTGTATTTTCAAGTTCCTTCCAGTCAATCCAATAAATCTCTATACTTATATTTGTTAAAACTTCAATGAGTAAAGCTCTATCACCAATTTCAATAGGTCGAGAATGCATTATTCTATTTCTAACCGGGACTATTTTATCAAAAAACTCATTCAACTTCTTAATTTCGTTTTGACTTCGTCCAAAATCGACTCTATTATTGATAATAATTGATATAAAATCACCTAAATCCAGCGATTCTAGTAGTTCTTCCTTTGAGCTATTGATTTGTTTTGTTCTACTATTGGCTTTAGAAACTAAATCTTCACTCAAAATGAACTCATCAAAAGTTTTTATATGTTCCTTTATGTCTTTTTCTAAAGATGTACAAATCGCAAACATTTCTATTCTTGTGTTTATTTTAAAATCCATAGTTCCACCCCTAAATTATTAAAGTTTTCTAATATAAATAGTATATCATTGTTTGAGTATTTTATACGGTAATGGTTTTAGTTTGATATGTTTTATCTTTGAAAGTAATCATTATCACTATAAATTATACGGTATTAAATAAAAAAGCCATTACAAATGGCTTAAAGTGGACGTTACAATCAGTTCAAATCCGATTGGCACGACCAATACAATATTAAGATGGAGGCCTCAAACGGATTTGAACCGATGATCAGGCAGTTGCAGTGCCTTGCCTTACCACTTGGCTATGAGGCCATCACATGCTATCTCATTATATCGTTGAACAGGCCCAAATGTCAATAACAATTCTTAGGTTTTTTTTAAGTGCTCAAGCCATAGTTTAAGCGAACTTGATAGTAGTTGATATGTCTCTTCATATCGTACACTATAATAAGGATCTGGAACTTCTTCGCCTTGTGTTAATGGGTCAATATCTCTTAAGAGATATACTTTGTGACGATGAACGCCCGCTTTGTTGATTAGGGTTCTTACATTATGGTGATCCATGCCAATAATATAATCAAAATGTAGAAAGTCTAAAGATTTGATCTGCTCTGCACGTTTTCCAACAAGCATCGCATGTTCACGCTTCAATATACGTAAGGTTTCAGGATGAGGGGGATTGCCGATTTCATATGTCGATGTACCTCTCGATTCCACATGGATCACACCGCTTAACCCTTCATCGTTGATGAACTTTTTCATTAAACCCTCTGCCATGGGTGAACGACAAATATTTCCCAGACAAACAAACAAGACGTTGATCATGACTTCACCTACCCCTTATATTTTATCATAAAATGGTGAATCGTGTGAAATTAGCACTTATTTATTGACAGTGCTAATATGATGTTTTATAATGATATTGGCAATCATGTGTATCGACTGCCAAAGGAGGAGCATCATGAACTTTACACAAATGGATGACTATTCAAAAGACCCAAAAGTATTGGAGAAATTTGGACGAAATATCGTTGAGGCTGTCAAGCAAGGCAAAATTGACCCCGTCATTGGTCGCGAAGAAGAAATTCGTCGTGTGATCAAAATTTTATCGCGGAAAACAAAAAATAATCCGGTTCTTATCGGTGAACCTGGTGTAGGTAAAACAGCGATTGTTGAAGGTCTTGCACGCCGCATTGTCGATAAAGACGTTCCACTGGGGTTACAAAACAAAACGATCTATGAACTCGATTTAGCTGCTCTTGTCGCTGGCGCTAAGTTTCGTGGTGAATTTGAAGAGCGTTTAAAAGCAGTCTTGAACAAAATAAAGGAATCCAACGGTGAAATCATTCTTTTCATTGACGAACTTCATACCATTGTGGGTGCTGGACGTGCGGATGGAGCTATGGATGCATCCAACATGCTTAAACCTATGCTCGCGCGTGGTGAACTTCATTGTGTCGGTGCAACAACGCTCAATGAATATCGAAAATACATAGAAAAAGATTCTGCACTTGAACGTCGCTTTCAAAAGGTTTTAATCAATGAACCTACGGTTACCGATACGGTCAGCATTTTACGTGGTCTTAAATCAAGGTTTGAGGCCCATCACGGTGTTCATATATCAGACCCAGCCATTATTGCTGCTGCTACTCTTTCAAATCGCTATATTTCCGATCGCTTCTTACCCGATAAAGCGATAGACTTGATTGATGAAGCCTGTGCTTCTATTCGTCTTGAAATCGACTCGATGCCTGTTGAACTGGACTCTGTTTTGAGACGTTTGATGCAACTCGAAATCGAGAAAACTGCACTTGATAAAGAGATGGATCCTATCTCTAAAGAACGTCTGTCCAAACTGAAGATTGAAATTGCATCATTGAAAGATCAAGAAAAACAGCTTCGTGAACAATGGGAAAAGGAAAAAACACAAATCAACGAGATCAAATCGAAAAAGAACGAACTTGAAAAGTTGCGCAATGAATTACAAAATGCATTCAATGCTAATGATTATCAAAAAGCTGCTGAACTTCAATACAGCAAAATCCCGACGGTTGAAAAAACCATTGATCATATGACACAAGAAAGCCAAAAAGATGGAAGGCTATTGACAGAGGTCGTTACTGAAGAATCCATTGCTGATATCGTTTCAAAATGGACACAAATTCCTGTGGCTAAACTGATGTCTGGCGATAAAGAAAAACTGTTACACCTTGAAGAAACACTCAAAAAAAGAGTTATTGGGCAAGATCATGCTTTGCGTCTAATCAGCGATGCTATTATTCGTCAGCGTGCGGGCATAAAAGATGAAAATCGCCCGATTGGATCATTTCTCTTCTTAGGTCCAACCGGTGTAGGTAAAACGGAAGTTGCACGTTCACTTGCTGAAGCATTATTTGACAGTGAGCATCAAATTGTTCGAATTGACATGAGTGAATATATGGAATCACATAGTGTGTCCCGTTTGATTGGATCACCTCCTGGATATGTAGGATATGATGAGGGTGGTCAACTCACTGAAGCAGTCAGACGCAAACCTTATTCGATTATTCTCTTCGATGAGGTTGAAAAAGCACATCCTGAAGTCTTTAATATCCTACTGCAAATTCTTGAAGATGGACGGTTGACCGACAATCAAGGTCGGACGGTTGATTTTAAGAACACCATCATCATCTTGACCTCAAACATTGGCAGCGAGTTCTTACTGAGTTATGATCCCAATGCACAAAAAGAAGTCATGAATTTAGTCAAAACAAAATTCAAACCAGAATTCATTAATCGTATCGACGAAATTGTGATTTTCAATGCGCTTTCGCTCAAGATTCAAGTAGAAATTGCTAACAAAATGCTTAACGATCTCCACGAACGGTTGAATGAAAAAAACATCCACGTTAATTTCAACGAAGATATCCAAAAATTTGTCATTAAACATGGATTTAACGATGAGTATGGTGCAAGACCTCTCAAGCGTTTTATACAACGCAACATTGAGACGTTGATTGCTACCAAGATGATTGAAGGATTTATTATTCCCCATCAATATTACCAGATGGTTGTTGTTTCCGATCATTTAGAAATAAACAAAATTTAAAGTTAAAGGGCACTCAGGCGAGTGCCCTTTTCATGCTTTATTTTCGACAAGATAACGATAAATCAAATACCCAATGACTAATACGCCAAGTCCAATCAAGGATGGAACAAGGCTCTGAATCAAGGTTGCAACAAACAAGCCAATCATACCTAAAATGGCAATTGCAGGGACGAATGGATAGCCAAATACCTTATATGGACGTTCCATGGTGGGGTACTTCTTGCGAAAGATAAATACAGCGATAAAGATCAACGTATTAAAAATCAAACCACCTAAGACAACAAAAGTGAGTAAATCTCTAACATTGAAAATCAAAAGAATGAGTGCCATCACACCTGAACCTATCATCGCTTTTGCTGGTGTATGATAACGTGGATGAACATCGCGAAAAGGTTTGAAAAATGTTCCATCGAGAGCCATGGCGTAATAGACGCGAGGAAAAACCATGACACTACCATTCAATGCTCCAAAAATGGAGACCATAACAGCAATAAAGATTAAGATCATACCTGTATGACCGAAATGCGTCATCATCGCAATAATCGGCAGATTTGCAGTATTGTCGAGCGTACTAAGTGTAGACACCGGAATCAAGCGGTAAAGACTGATGATAAATAGAACATAAACAACGGTAACCAAGCCAATCGCAATCACGAGTGCTTTCGGTAAATCCTTCTTGACATTTTTCATTTCACCCGCTACTGTGTTAAGATTGGTCCATCCCTCATAAGCCCATAGCGTTGTTACAACGGCAAAGCCAATCATCGGTAACACAGCAAAGAAACTTGGATTACTTTCAGGAATAAAGGAGAGAGGAAACGCATCACCTCGAAAGAAAAGACCGATAAGGATAATCCCAACCAATGGAATGAGTTTCATCATCAAAAAGATTTTTTGAACCCATGCACCCCATTTGATTCCTAATATATTGATGGTTGTTAACAAAATGATTAAACCTGCAGCAATCACACGAATCCAAAGAGCCGACATCGGTATGATGTAAGCTAAAACCTCTGCAAATACAAGAGCAAGAAGAGCGATACTTCCAGAACTGGAAAGCACAAAGTTCATAATACCCGATAAAAAGGCAACACCTTTTCCATAAGCTTTTCGTAAATAGATATAATAACCACCAGTCTCAGGAAACATCGTTCCTAATTCTGCATATGTCAATCCGGAGAACAACGTGATGATGCCACCGATTAACCATACGAGAAGAGAAAGACCTAAAGCATAACCTACTTCGACCATAACCATACTTGCAAAAACAAAGATTCCTGATCCAATCATAATCCCTGCTAAGATAGCAATTCCACTCAATAATCCGATTTCTTTTTTAAGTGAAGACATCTGTATCATCCTTTCATCCATCATTACATTAGCACAAAATGGTTTGAATTTCGAATTATTTGCAAAAAAACACGCCATCACCCAACGTGATGTGCGTGTGTAATAACCATGGATAATAAATCACCATCTTCTTGCCATGAAGACTGATCAAAATCACGATAGGCTTGAACGTGTAGATGATGACGTTCTATGATATCGATCAATTCATTTTTCGTATAGGGATAAAGTTTGGTTTGATCGGATGTTTTCATATCATCGATTGTTAATATGGTTTTGAAGAGTATGTAGTCATGGTGGTATTCATATTCACGAATGAAAGAACCCCTTTCAAAGTCAATAGGTTTGAGTGCATGTGGCCGTTTTTTTAGAATGTTGTTGTAGTTTAAAAGTTGGATTAACAGATATCCATTCGGCGAAAGAACTTGCTTTATTCGTTTAAAAAATAGCATAAGTTCATCAGGATGGAGATGAGGAATCGTATTACCAAAACACGTCATCAATGAAAGAGGAGGTTGATGGATTAAAAAATCGACCATGTTTCCTTGATAAAAGTTGAGATTGGGAAAATCTATTTTCGCTTGTTGAATCATGTTTTCATTTAAATCTACACCAACCACATTCATCTTAAACGTGTTTAAAAGATGAACCAAACGACCAGTCCCACACCCAAGATCAATAGCACGCTCTTCAGGTTTAATATAGGGAACAAGAAATGTTTTTAAATCATCGTCAAATGGAAAAATGCGATTATAATAGTGAGCAAAATGATCGTACATATTATAAAGCTCCTACAGCTCTAAAAAAGACAATGAAGCCAAAAAGTGTGAAAATTGAAAAGACAGAGGACCATATGACCAATTGACCAGCTAACTTTTCATCTCCACCCATCTCATGAACCATGATGGCTGATGAAACAGCTATTGGGGTTGCAAACAGGGCAATCAAACCTGCATAGGCATATTCCATCCCTGGTATACGATCTTCCAAATAATAAGCTAACCCGAGTGTGATGGCTGGAACAATCACGATACGCCACATGACACCTAATGCAATTTTATTCAAAAGTGGTTTAACAACTGAAAGTTCAAATTGGCCTCCTAAAGCGATTAACGCCATAGGTGAAGCCGTTTGGCTGATTAAGCGAATGGCATCGTAGATAAACGTTGCATCCTCTTTGATAGAGAAGATGGGTTCTCCACCATGAGGGGTTAATAGACCACGAATAACGAGGACGAATAATCCTAAGAACACACCAATAATGAGTGGATTTGTCACGATATTTTTGATCATTTTTTGTATGCTGATGCGTTCACCATGCTCATTCGTTTGATACATTGTCAGCGAGATAACCGACAAGACATTGGCTAAAGGAATGGTAAAGGCAGAGAGCAAAGCAACAACAGCAATCGCTTCGACACCACCAAGTGTCTGAGCGAGTGGAATACCAATCAAAGCAAAATTTGAACGTACAATCACCTGTAAGATGACACCTTTTTGATTGGGGTCTTTGACAGTAAATGGAATGGTTAAGTAACCTATTGAAAAGAGAATAAGCATCATGACCACTGCAAACAAAATGACCCCAAATTTGATCTCAGAGAGATTGTCGATGTTATAGACATTAAAAAAGAGCAGTGCAGGCAAACCTACACGGAAAACATATTTATTCAGCATATTGATAAAATGCATATCAATAAAATGAATGCGTTTTAAAAAATACCCTAATATAATCAATAAAACGATTGGTAGAATGGCGTTCGTTGCAAACAAAAAAGTATCGAACATGAGGATAACTCGCTTTCACAGTATACGGATACATTGTATCATGTTTACCTACTTTCAACAATCTCGCCATAAAGAAAAACGCGGCAATGATGCACGCGTTTTGTTTCATGTTAGGATTCCTTCTTGGTGTAATCTTGCTTACGGATTGAACCATCAACTTTATGAATGACCACAGCTGATCCGGCAGATTCAGCTAGTTGTTCAGCAAATGCAATGGCTTCCTTTTGAGTATCGAAGAATTTGATCGTTTTGGTGGATCCTTCTTTGCGGACTCGCCATTTTTTAAAATTATCTGAATCTTCATCTTTATTTTGGGACACATGATATTTAGCAACTTTAGGTGTCTTCGATGATGATTTTTCTTCTTCTGCTAACTCTTCTTGTTTATCTTCTACGGGTGCTGGTTTTTCAATCGGTTTCTTTTCAACGACAGGCTTATTTTCTGCTTTAACTTCAACTTTCTTTTCAATCACGGGTTCCGGTTTCGGTGCTGGTTGTGGTATCACTTCAACTGAAGGTTCTTCAACCTTCTTCTCAACAACTACCGCTTGTTCAGTCTTTTGATCGACAATAGCAGCCTTATTTGCCTCAAGGGCTTTTTTCTGTTCACGTCTCTTTCTAAAAAAACACATGGATAAATCTCCCTTCTTCGTACTTTACTTTCATTATAATACATAAATTATAATTTTTCCTCATGAAAGATTTTTATTCACTTGTCACATGAAAAAAGCGATATCAAAACTCGCTTTTTAATCGTTTTCGATAACATAAACAAGACGTGAAATCTCAGTCACAAGTCCTGATGAATCGGTGACTCGATAGGTGATGATATACCGACCAACAGCAGGTAATACTTCACCCAAAACATCAACAATCACTTCCTCATCGCTGTTATCATATGCAGTGATCCCAGCATCTTCCCAAACATCACCTAAAAGGATGGTATCAACTCCTGGATTTAAAGTCGCAACAGGTGGTGTTTGATCTTTGACTGTCACTTTTCTGACAAGTGTTTGAACAAGATCGCGATGGGTTGTTTGATAAATGATATCATAAACGCCTTCTTTAGTAACATCAACTTGATTGAGAATCACAACAACTTCAAGTTTTTTTAATCCGTAATAAGCTTCAGCACCAGCATCAACATGTAATTCACCGAGATCGATGGTGTCCTGTCCCGGGAGTAGATCAAAATCAAGATACTTTAACGACACATCTGTGCATGATGAAAGGATGGTGATGCATATCATGGTCATCATCAAAAGCATTTTTTTCATAGTGTCCATCCCTCTTCTTTTCTCCGATAGGCAAGAATGGGTGTCGGATGATAATCTTGTTGATCTAAAATGTAGACAAATTTGCTGCGTTGATAGATTTTTTGGTCGATTGTCACACGATAGATGACCTCATAGATACCAGGTGCTCGGTTATCCACAGGATTGATGACTTCAATGAGACCTTTCGATGAGGTTGCACCTGCATCGGTATAAACCTCACCGACATAAAGGGTTGTCACATCCGGTAAAAGAGTAATCGTTGGTGGCTCTTGAAAAAGGATAGTAACCATACGTATCTTCGCATCAACCATAATATCTTCATCGTATATACGATAGATGATACGATACGTTGATGCATCAATCATCACGATTTCTCTGATGATGTGAAGCATAGGATCGATTAATGTTGTCCCCGCATCTTCCCAATCTTCAAAACGAGAAATCGTATCTACTTGAGGTCTTAAAGTGATGGATTCAGGGTGATATATTTTCTCGTAGATGGGATAAATGGAAAGATCTTCCTGAACGTCATCAAAAGGGGCACTCCATCCCAAAAAGATGAAGGAAAATGAGGGTGAATCCGGTCGTATTAAGTCATCAGGTGGGGTTGCGTTTTGACCATACATGAGTCTTTCAGTTGACAAAACGGTCATACGATCATAGCTGTAAAAAGTGATGACATATTGACCATCATCAAACCGAGCATACAATGTCATCGACTCTGTTATGGGTTGAGGGTTGTACGGATTTGTAAGTGAAGCATCCAGATACCAACCGATGAATGGGTAAATACTTGGAGGAATCGGTGGTTGAGGTATGACATGATAACTGTAGGTTTCAGTACTGAAGATGTCATCGTCTATCATGTAGGTGATGTCAAATTGCTTAGGGGTAAAACCCGCATATAAAACTGCGTCACTCGTAAATGGTTCTTGTTGATACGGTATCGTTTGCATCTGATCATAAAACCAGCCTGTAAAATCATAACCCTCACGATCACTTAGTATCGGTAAAGAGGGAATGATGCCATGTAAAACTTCAAGTGTATCCAAGATCGTTGTGTTATCCATCAAGGTCAATTGATAGCGATTAGGTTCATATTTTGCATAGAGTGTGATCGACATTGATGTGATGTCAACACCGACTTGAAAGGGTTGAGTCAAGGCTTGATCTTGATACCAACCTAGAAATGTATACCCATTTTTAATAGGCGATTCAACTTCAAAGGTATATCCCTTAACGACTTGGATAGGATTGATCGTTGTACCTCCAAAAGTTTCAAATGTGATGGTGATGAATTCAACATCGAGGGCGTTTGCCGCATGGACCACACCATAGCCATAATAAACATCATAGCCAACACTCCCACGATCGGTGGTTGTTGACAACAATTGAGCGATGATTTGATCATCAGTAAAAAGCGTGAAGTAATCAAGCATTAATGCAACTATTCCTGTCACCTGTGGTGCTGCAAATGATGTTCCAGATCCCATCGAATACCCGTTGTTCAATGTGGATGAAACAATTTGTGATCCGGGAGCTGTGATGTCGACAGCATCATTAAAATTTGAAAATGATGATAGGGTCAGTGTTTGATCAACCGAGCCGACACTGATGACACCAGAATACGATGCAGGGTAATATTTTGTCGATGTTCCATCATTTCCACTTGCACCAATCACGATAATTCCAGCATTTTGAGCTTCTATAACAGCATTGCGCACAATCGTATTTTGTGTGGTTGAACCAAGACTTAAATTAATGATATCGGCACCTTGTTCGCGCGCATAGTGAATCCCTTCAGCGATGACTGAATCACTAAATTCTTTGGATTCATCTTCGGATGTCAATGGATTATCAGCATTATTCGCTTTGATGATTAAAAGTGAACTCTCTGAAACGAGCCCTGCAATACCTTTATTGTTATTTTTATTTGCAGCTATGATACCTGCTACCATGCTTCCATGACCATTATCATCTTCAACATGCGAAAGAGACGTCGTACTGGTGACCTTGGTGCGTGCATTGTATGAATTGGGCAGGATGCGTCCAACAAATTCATCGTGATCGGTATCAATACCGGTATCGATGATCGCGATGACCACAGATGAAGACCCATCAGCTAAAAGCCAAGCTTCAGGAACTTTCATTAAGGATAAAGCATATTGATCACTCACGTAAGGATCATTAGTGATGGGGGTGATGCGTCCCATCGGATAGAGTGTTCGATCTTGTTCAAAACCGTATTGTTCCAATTCGTTAGAGCGATATTGAGGAACCCTGTAAGTTGCAAAACCATAAGATGATGCATCCATGAGTTCAATGGTATAAACTTCGCTGAGTTTTAGTGCTTCATTTGGGTTATCAACTTGAATCATCATGGTTACGTAGGTGTTCTCAGTAACATGAAAAAACGATGCTAAACCAGCAGTCGCCATGGCAAGGATAAGGATGAAGATCCATACCTTTTTCACATGATTCACCCCTTACAACTATCATACTATAAAAGAAGCACTTTTATTGGTTCTATACGTCCATCTTACATGATGTTTTGAAAAAAAATACCCCAAATGGGGTATTAATTAATCCTTTTTAGGTTCTTCCTTTTTTTCAGTTCCTAAATATTTAGGCAATTCCATACCTGCCATGTCAAACAATTCTTTCATCGGAGGAATCGATTTAAACAATGATGAGGCAAATTGTGACGTTGATGATCCACCATCTTTGGAACCGCCATCCCAAACAGTGATCTTATCAAATTTAAGATTCTTGATTGCTTCCACTTGAATTTGTACGAGTTTTTCAAGCTTATCTGCAATGAGAAGTTTAACCGCAGCATCAGGATTTTCACCCGCAGATTTGACAATCTCTTTGAAACCTTCCGCTTGTTTCGAAAGAATTTCATAACTACCACGTGCTTCTGCTTCTAATTTCGCATAAATAGCATCGGCTTCACCTTGTGCTTTTCTTCGAATTTCTTCAGCGAGTGCTTCTGCTTCAATGACACGACGTTGTTTTTCAATCTCTGATTTGATGATGACATCCGCTTCAAGGGTTGCCTTTTCACGTTGAGCACGCGCAAGTTCTGCAGTTTGTTCTGCGACATAGGCATCTTCTAAAGCTTTTGCTGTTGCGATTTTTTCAGCAGTCATCGCAATTCTTAATGATTCAGCTTCAGTCTCGCGACGAGAAGCGTTTGATTGTGAAATAAAACCTAACTGCTTGTTTTCACCTTCAATGGCTTTAGCATTGGCTTCTGCGACTTGGATGCGTTGGTCACGAAGTGCATTCGCTTCACCGATCGATCCATCTCTATTCTTTTCAGCAACAGTTTTTTTCGCGTCATTAATCGCTTTAGCTGCTGCCTCTTTACCAAGTGCTTCAATATATCCAGATTCATCGTTGATGTCGGTGACGTTCACGTTGATCAATCGAAGACCTATTTTTTTGAGTTCTGTTTCGACATTACCCGATACTGCTTCCAAGAACTTATCGCGGTCAGTATTGATTTCTTCGATGTCCATGGTCGCAATCACTAAACGAAGTTGCCCGAAAATGATATCTTTAGCAAGCTCTTGAATTTCTATCATCTTGAGTCCCAAGAGACGTTCAGCTGCATTTTGCATGACACCAGCTTCTGTAGAGATACCTACTGTAAACCGTGAGGGAACATCGATACGAATGTTTTGACGTGAAAGAGCATTGGTTAAATCCACTTGAATCGACATAGGTGTCAAATCAAGAAATTGATAGGCTTGAAAAAAAGGATAAATGAACTTAGCTCCTCCGTGGATACACATCGCTGATTTGCTGCTACCATCATTGTTGTTTCCTACTTTACCATAGATGACTAATATTTTGTCTGATGGGCATTTTTTGATGCGTGATACGATAAAAACAAGAAATGAAAAGACGATGACGACAATCGCGGTAATAATCCCGGTGATGCCGGCTGGACTAGCAAAAATGTTTGTCATGGTTGTTCTCCTTTATTTTGATTTGACAATCAAGGTTGTTGAATCTAAAAGTCCGATAACTTCTACTGATGACTTAGGAAGTAGGTCAATATCTTGATCTGTTATAGCATCTACTTCCACTAAACGATCTTGAACGATCATTGAGATTTTTCCCTTACCTGTACGTTTTTTAGGGACCCGCAAATAAACGGTGCCCATTTTTCCAATCGCATTGTTATAATCGATATTTCCTGATGATTCTAAGCGCAATGTTGCACGAAATGCCAGTGCTTGAATATAGGTTGCAATAACACCAGCGACCAATCCAATCAATAAACCCCAGATGATGCCAAGACTTGAGACTAGAAGAAAACTTGTCCAAGAACCGATTGCAACGAGGACAAGAACTCCACGAAGCGTAAGAATTTTTAACCCTGCAATACCGGTGATTGGCTCATCGTTGATACCATCGGATGACATATCCGGTACATCGCCACCATCAAATTCATCAGAATCAAAGCCTAAAAGCATCATGATGAGAAAAATAATCATGATTGCTGTTGAACTCGATGCGAGAATAAACAGTACCTGCTCTAAGGTACTCATTGTACTCCACCACATGTTTGATACCCCCTTATGTAGATTTGAGATTATTATAACATAGATTTAAGGTGTCCATAGACCTTAAGAGCCATTTTGTGAAATTTAACGGAAACGTTCAAACCACTGTGTGATTTCATGTAGACGCTTGATGCGTGCTTGTGGCTTTCCTGAGCGTGAGAGCTCATGATTTTCACCTTTAAACCAAACCAGTCTCGTCTCGAGACCTTGTTCTTTCAAGATGGTGAAAAACTGCATGGCTTGCTCAATTGGGCATCGATAGTCTTGATCAGAATGGATAAAAAGCAAAGGCGTTTTAACAGCATGCGCGTATTTAATCGGTGATTGATTCCATAATGTTTCAGTATCGGTCATCGGATGACCTCCGGTTTGATCTTTCGAGAAGTAAAAACCAATGTCTGATGTTCCATGAAAGGATAACCAGTTAGAAATACTGCGCTGCGTTGCAGCAGCTTTGAAACGTTGGGTATGTCCAACCATCCAATTCGTCATAAAACCACCATATGAACCACCGGTAACGAAAAGTTTTTCTTGATTAATCTGGGTAATCTTCTGTACCACATGATCAGTAAATAACATCAAATCTTCATAATCAATTGTTCCATATTGTCCACGAATATCTGCAAATCCATCGCCTTTCCCATCGCTTCCTCGAGGATTAGCATAAAAGACGAAATAACCCATATTAGCCCAGTACTGCATCTCGTGATAATAGACTTTTCCATAGACTGTTTTGGGTCCACCGTGAATATCTAAGATGGCTGGATATGACTTGAATGGATCAAAATCTTTGGGGTAGAGAACGAAGCCTTTGACAACATGGCTTGGACACTTGACAATCACTTCTTTTGGTGTTGCAACATATTTATTTTTCAAAACATTTTGATTGATTCGTGTCAACTGTGTCAAACGATTTTCTTGAAGATTGAGGTGATAGATTTCTTGTAATTTTTGACGATATAATCCAACAGCATAAAATTGATGATTAATAGAGATTAATCCTTCAATAGAGCCATTAAACTGATATTCCATTTTGATGCTTCCATCACGTTTGATGGAGTGAATTTCGTTATGATCATCTACGGTTGAAACAAAGAAAACCTTATCGTCAACCACCACATCCGATGAACTTGAACCAAGTCTGACATCGCTACCTATCGAGTTGCCGATGGTTCCACGATAGATGGTTAATAGCTCAAGTTTTTTGTCCTTAAGAATGAAGAAATCAGGGTTTTGATTGATACCAAAATCCTTCATATCGGTTCCAGCAATGAGTACATCATGACCAACCAAATAGACTTGTGATATACTGCAATCATCTTCATGATAAAGAATATCGGTTGTTTCTTGATCGACATGATACATAAAGACATGCGTCGTCAAACGTTTGATCCCTTTCATCTCAGAGCCCGTATAAACAATTCTCTTTAAATCGTTTGATACTTTGACAATACTGACAGAAAACGCAGAATCAACGAGCGGCTTGATCGTCTTTTTGATTGTATCATAGATGAAGATTTGATTACGTTTATTGGCAATCATACCTTGATTGTTAAAATAGAATGGAATTTCTTCTATCTCTTCATACAATGCATTTTTCTTGTGTTGAGCAAGAAATTTCTTCCGTTTGTCGTCATCATCTAAATAGAGGTGATGTTCATCCACAGTCAGTGACGCTTGCAAGAGTAATTGTGTTCCCAAGACTTTAAGGATGATTACCGGAAATGGAAAATCATAAGCTAACGATAATCGCTTTTCATCGAGATGGTAACGATAGTAGAGTGTGCGCTTTTCATCCTTGACTTTTTTCTCTTCATCTTTGGTTTGGGTGTATTGGACAAGAAGTGATCGGTCGCTTTCAAAAAGGTAAGACCCTTTATTTTTAAGTCCTAGACATTTTTGATGTTTTTGTCCATCACTCAGCCATAAATCATAGAGATATTCGTTCTTTTTTTCGTTTGGTTTTGCGACCAAAAAAGCAAATGCTGTTTGTGATGGGTTATGCTGTAACGATGAAATAAACTTAAAATCTAAAAACGTTTCAATCTTCATATCATTCATGAGATCCTCCTCGAATGAAAAAATGCCAAAAATTGGCACTTTTATGTTGTTTAAATGACAAAATTACCGTGCTTAAAGACTTCTACGACTTGGCCATCTTGTGTCAAACCTGTAATGTTCATATCGCGACTACCAAACATGAAATCAGAATGGACCATGGAGTTGTTATATCCAATCTTTTCAAGTTGCTCTATGGGTGTATGCACACCATGTTGTACATTCATCGGATAAGCACGTCCTAAAGCCATATGGCAGGATGCATTTTCATCAAACAATGTATTTAAAAACAAAATATTGGTATCAGAGATCGGTGAATCGTGACTAATCAAAGCAATTTCCCCAATATACCGGCTGCCTTCATCGGTATTGAGCAAATTATCAAGTGCTTGTTTTTCCTTTTTTGCATCAAATTCTACGACTTTTCCATCTTTAAAAATAAGATAAAAATCTTCGATTAATTTACCTTGGTAATTGAGTGGCTTTGTAGCAACAACCTTCCCACGTGTTCCCCATTTATAAGGCATGGTAAACGTCTCTTCGGTGGGTATATTGGGGTTAAAGTATGCACCGTTTGTAGCGTGTTCACCACCACCAGCCCATACATGATTTTTAACTAATTCAACGATTAAATCTGTACCCAATGCATTTTTGAAATGAAGGTGTTTGAAGTTGTAAGCGTTAAGAATCTGATTGTGCTTGAGTAACATTTCATTGTGCTTTTCCCATTCATTAATCGGATCATTGTCGAGTCTGACGCGTGATGCTTCGAAAATGGCATGCCACAAAGCTTCAACCGCTTCTTCTTCAGAAAGTTTTGGAAAGACTTGTTTTGCCCAGATGGGATTGGGTGCAGCGACAATGGTCCATTGTGCTTTATTACCCATGAGATGTTCTCTAAAGAAAGAAACTGCTTTTTGGGCAGCAATGCCTTGGCGCTGTGCCTTGAGTGGATCAACATCTTTATTCAGTCCAGGAATAGGTGATGTAACCGAAACAAAACATGCACCACGGTCCACAAAATCGCGATGTTGTTCGACGATCCACGATGGAATCTGTTCGAGATTTTCCAATGTTTGATGTGTTAAAGCACTGCGTGAAATGTAATCATCACTCCATTGAACATACACTTGGCTTGCACCTGCAAGATAAGCTTCTTCAGCAATTTCGCGAATGATTTCTTTCGTTTCAGTCGTTCCACGAATGACAACGATCTGATGAGGTTGAACATTGACACCGACTTTCACGGCAAGCTTTGCTAGCTTATTAAGTAATACTGGGTTAGGCATAGATTAACTCCTTTATATTATATTTTTTTTGATGATTTTAATTGATGATTATTTTTCATATCGTACATATGTTTGTCTGCGACGTTGAGGACATCATCATAACTCATGAGATGGTCGTAGATCACATAGCCTGCACTGAATCCTAAGAAGGGGAATTTGTGGATAAATTCATCCTCACTAAATGTCTGATCAATCCGTTGAATTAAAGTAAGTGGATCAGAATTGACCTCATCTTTACAAATTAAGAAAAACTCATCACCACCAAGCCGAGCAATAAATGCTTGTTGATGTCGGCAACTCATTCTTAAAACTTGAGAAAAGTGAAAGAGAACTTGGTCGCCTGTTAAATGTCCATAAAGATCGTTAACTTCTTTAAAGTGATCAAGATCAATCATCATGGCGTAAAAGTTTTTTTTCTCTTCGATCAGAGATCGTAAATGAAGTTCGAGTAGACTTCTCGAATAAAGTTTTGTGAGTTCATCAATATTTCCTGATGTTGTCTCTAAAAATAAGTAAACGACGATGATTGTTAATGTCAGCGATGGCCATGTAAAGAGGATTTCAGGAAAGAATAGTTGAATCAGTGAACTTGCAAATGGTAATATCATGAAAAGCAAAGTACCTTGTAAAACATGATGCTGTGTTTTGTTGCGGTTTTGTATAACAAGAATAATGATGTAGACAAACATGGCATAGAAAATAAGGTATGGAATGAAAAAGATGTTGGTTTTTACATAAGCATTATCTAAAGTTGCATAAGAAAAGAAAGCACCGGTGAAAACATTATAGAGCAACAACATCATTTGTATGAGTGTAGGATATTGATAATACTTTCGCTGTTGAATTCTTTTTTTTGATAACAACAACTTATAATCCCAATATGAAAGCCACAACCCCATCAGTATGGTTGCATTGAGAAATAACATGGTATTCGCAAACATACCGACAAGGTAAAGGTATGTACCCGGTTTTTCAACCACATACCAGATGATGGTTTCAAGAATAACTCCCAAGAGGGTGGATACCATAATCCATCTTAAAAGGCGTGATGAAAACGTGAAATGGTCACGTTTGATATTTGCAATCACCAACATGATGAGGATTAAAAACGTGCTAAAGATCGAGATATCGAAAAAGGCTATGTTTTCTATCAAACCATAATCACCTCAATTTTCTAGGTTTTGCGTAACCTTGAGATATTCAATCACCCGTGTTTGAGGCATAGGTTTACAAAAATAATACCCTTGAGCATAATCGACATTGTATTTTTTGACCATGTCTGCTTGTTCTTTTGTTTCAATTCCTTCTGCGACCACATTCAGTTTCAAATGGTGCGCAAGATCAATCATATATTTAAGGACAAAAAACTCTTCTGTGTCCTCTTTGATATTACTGATGAAACTTCGATCAATTTTAATGGTATCAATAGGAAGTCTTTGAAGGTAAGTGAGTGATGAATACCCTGTACCAAAGTCATCCAATGCAATGGTGAAACCGAGACGTCTTAATGCGTTCAAGACATGAACGCTTTTCTGAATATCACCGATAATCGCTGTTTCGGTGATTTCAATATTAAACTTTTTGCAATCGATATGATGATCATCAATCCATCTGATTAAATTACCGATAAATTTATCATTCATCAACATCGAAGCTGATAGGTTAATTGAAATTTTGAAGTTTCGCTTTTTACCCCATTCATTAAAATTGTCAGCGGCTTCTTTAAATACCCATTCTGTAATATCTTTGATGAAGCCGTTTTTTTCTGATAAGGAGATGAATTCCAAGGGTGGTATGAATCCTTTGGTCGGGTGAACCCAACGAATCAAAGCTTCAGTGGCTATCGTTTTACCTGATTCAAGTTCGATAATGGGTTGATAGTACAGTTGAAATTCATTATTTTGAATGGCTTGTCTAAGCTGATTCAGCAATTCAGTTTGTTGTTTGATGACAGTGACCATCTCATCATCAAAAATAACGATTTGGTCTTTGCCTTTCGACTTGGCAATCGACATCGCTGCATCAGCATGGCGCATTAATGTCACATAATCACTGCCGTGATCTGGATAGAGGGCAACACCGCCACTGTACGTAATAAAAAAATCATCTTGCTGGAGCACATAAGACTTACGAATATACTTGAAATATTGATCAACAGAAGGGAGAAAACTTTCAAGCTGCACAATATCAAAAATGGCTAAAACAAATTCATCACCACTCATGCGTGCTAACATATTAGGTTTTTCAATGTGGCTACTTAAGTCATGTGCAATCGATTTGATGAGTTCATCACCAACCGAATGACCTTTAACTTCGTTGATATTCCGAAATTCATCGATATCAAAGTAGACGATTCCAATGATGGCATTTTCTTTTTTTTCTGCGATGTAGCGATTAATCGTTTGTTCGAGCATGATCCGATTGGGTAAACCTGTCAAAGGATCATAATAGGCTAAATCGTAGAGACGATCTTCAAGTTGAAGCGATTTTTTATGACCTTCATCAAGTTCAACATAAGCTTTCTTTAAGTCATCAATGGTAAGAACATACATATCCATCTGGCGATGAATGATGTAATAAAAGATGATAGCAGTAAATGCAACATAAAAGATTCCTTTTACAGTTTCAGCTAACTGATTGATTTGAGGATCAACAAAAAGAATGTCAATCACCCAATCCGATAGGAGAATCCATGAGAAACCCATGATTAAGTAAATGATTATTATTTTGACAGCAGCATATGTTGGATTTAAGTGTTTTTCAAGTGCAGATAACACATGTCGATTTGATTGCTTTTGAGGTTGCTTCATAATGGAACCTCCTTTGTTTCTATTATACATGAAATTTCATATCCTAGATGCTCACTTAAGAAAAAAAGCCATTATATGGCTTCTTTTTGTTGTTCAATTGCAAGATTTCTCACCCAATGTTCCTTGCGATATCGCGATAATCCGAATGCCATTTTAGGGATGTCAAGGGATTGCACGATGAGAAACATGAGTGTAACCGGTAATGATGTTAGATATGCGAGTAATAATGCGATGGGTACAGGGATCACCCACATGTATCCTGCATCCATCATGAATGTCGAACGTGTATCGCCACCCGCTCGTAGAGTGAAGTACATGGTGACATTAAATGAAAAGACAGGAATAAATAAAGCATTGATCCGGATGTTAAACTGAGCAATATTTTTTGTGACATCTTCAACATCATAGATATTCAAAATAAAGAATGAAAGGATAAATAAAACCAAACCAGCGACGATAGCAACCATGACTGCAGTTGTAATAAGTTTTTTAGAATTTTCGCGTGCTTGATCTAACTCATTTCGACCCAAGGTGTTACCCACAAGTACTGCTACTGCCGTTGCGATAGCACCAAATGTGACAAATACGAGTTGTGAAATAGCACTCGTGATGTTCATCGCAGCTAATGCTTGATCACCACGTGTGGAATAAGCATGTAAAAAAACAGTTTGTCCCGAGGACCAAAAAAGTTCGTTTAACAGGAGTGGTAATGCCATAACAACGATACTTGAAAAGAGTTTGGGTTCAATATGAAACAATTGGGTAATCTTAGAATTAAAGATTTTCCCTTTTCTTTCGAGAAGAATGAGCACAAGTAAAAACTCAACGATGCGTGAAACTAATGTTGCAATCGCAGCCCCTTCAACACCGAGTCTTGGTGCACCTAAATGACCGAATATGAGGATATAATTGAGGAGTGTGTTTGTTAAAATAGCGATAATCGAAATGATAAGTAGGGGTTTGGTCACACCTGTTTCACGAAACGTATTGGCAATAGCCACGCTAATAATCCAAGGAAATGCACTCCATCGTGCATAAGACAAATAGGTGAGTGCAAGATCAATAGTCACTTCATTTTGTGTGAAGAGCATGATGAGAGATCGTCCAAATAATGAAAAAACAATGAAAAAGATAAGTGCAATGGATAAACCAATGATAAGTTTAAATCGAAAAGTTTGTTTGAGTTTGTCATAATCTTTGGAACCAAAAAACTGTGCACTAAAAATACCAGCACCGCCCAGTGCGCCAAAGGTAATCAAAATCACAATAAAGTAAAGTTGGTTGACAACTGAAACCGATGCAATCGCTTGCTCGCCAAGTTTTCCAACCATCACATTATCAACCAATTGTACTGATGTGGTAATGAGCTGTTGCAAAACAAGCGGGGCTGCAACCATCCATAAAGTTTTGTAGAAGGCTTTGTCGCCAAAATGAAGTTTCATACATACCTCTCAACTTTCACATTATAGCATGGAATCACATGTTTATCAACGTTTGAAAAGGATAAAAAAAACCTGCCGAAGCAGGTTGTCCATTAGGGGATATCGATGATGCGTAAGGTATTGGTTGAACCGTGTTTTTGAGCCCAACCTGACGTGATAATGATCGTTGTTCCTGATTTGAATCCAAAGTCCTTAGCAACATCAATCGCCACACGGTCATAGAGTGTCATGTCTGTGACATTGGGTTTGAGTGCAGAGAATACACCCCAATAATAGGTTAAACGTTGACATGTTTTGACATTATCTGTCACAGCAATAATGGGAACAGAGGGTCTAAACTTGCATATACGTTTTGCAGTACCACCGGTTTCAGTGAATGCAATAATGACTTCAGCTTTTTGTAAAGCTAGTGCTGTTTGACTAACAGCAATACCGATTGCATCGTTAACCGTTTGTTGTGATGTTGCAATCGCATTTTGAAGTTTTTCCTTATAATTGATGTGATCTTCGATGGCTTTTGCGATCGTGTCCATGACTAAGACAGCTTCAACGGGATATTCTCCTGCTGCAGATTCTCCAGAGAGCATGATAGCATCAGATCCATCCAGAATGGCATTGGCAACGTCAGATGCTTCAGCGCGTGTTGGACGCGGTGAGTACATCATGGATTCAAGCATATGTGTTGCTGTGATCACTGGTTTACCTTTTTCATTTGCCATCTTAATGATACGTTTTTGATAAAGGGGGACGAGTGATGTCGACACTTCAACACCTAAATCACCACGTGCAACCATGACACCATCCGAGACTTCAAGAATGGATTCAAGGTTATCGACACCTTCTTGGTTTTCAATTTTTGCAATGAGTTCAATCTTTGTGTTGCCACATTTTTTCAAAATGTCTCGAATTTCTAGAACATCTTCTTTTCGTCTAACAAAGGATAAAGCGATCATATCAACGTCCATCTTGGCTGAAAAGACAATATCATCATAATCTTTTTTAGACACGAATGGCATGGATAGTTTGACGTTAGGAACATTGACACCTTTTCTCGTTTTAATCGACCCTGAATTGTTGACTTCACACAGGAGATAGTCCCCTTTGTTTTCAAGAATCGTTAACTTCATTTTGCCATCATCAATCAAGAGATAATCGTCTTTTTTGATATCAACAAAAAGTTCAGGACAATCGATATGGAAACGTTCACGATTTCCCAAAATGGGTTCTTTGTGAACTTCTACACGATCACCTTTTTTGAATGTTGCAATATCATTTTCAAATTTCCCGGTCCGAATTTCAGGACCTTTTGTATCCGCAAGAATACCGATGTAACGATTTTTACGTTGTGCAATCTCACGAATCATGTGAACGCGACGTCCATGTTCTTCCTGATCTGCATGTGAATAATTGAGACGAGCGACGTTCATTCCAGCATCTATCATCTTCTCTATCATTTCTGGATTATCGATAGATGGACCAATGGTACATACAATTTTTGTTTTTCTTTTCATGTTGACCTCCTCATAACTCCCACTTTTCATTATACATGAAAACATCTATGAATGCTATGCTGAAGAGAACCCCGTAAACGATTTCATGTCCTTTTTATTTCATAAAAAAGAAGTCATGCGATGACTTCTTTTTGATGATCATAGAGTTGAATAAACAACTGACCAATCTTTGGATCAAATTGAGAACCTAAATTGCGTCTGATTTCTTCGACAGCCTCTTCATGGCTCATCGCCTTACGATATGGACGATCTGAGACCATGGCATCGTAGGAATCAGCAACCGATATAATTCGTGCACGAATCGGAATGGATTCTCCTTTGATACCTCGCGGATATCCTTTTCCATCATATCGTTCATGGTGTGAAAGGATGTCTTGAGCTATTTCAGCATATTCGGGTGACGTTGAAAGAATGCGATAGCCAATCTCTGGATGACGTTTAATCTGTTCCCATTCCTTTTCATCAAGTTTTCCCGGTTTGTTTAAAATTGAATCGTCAATAGCAATTTTACCTATATCATGTAGATTACTGATTGCTTTTAGAAGAGAAATTTCTTCGTTTTTCATGCCCAAAGCAGACCCAATATGTGCACATATCTTTGAGACTCTTTCAGAGTGTTTTTCTTCTCTTGGATTTTTTTCATGAAGGGTTTTTAGAATGGTTTTGATCGTTTCATTACGATGTGAAGAAACTTCAAAAAGTTTGTGTGCATACATGTCATCCTCTGAGGATTTTATCGTATCTTGGATGAGCGTTGAGCCATCATTGGTCGATAAACCGAAAGAGACAGAAATGGCCATGCCATATACTGTACGCTGTTCAATCTTTAGTTTTGCACCATCAATCATCAATTTAGCTTGTTCATAGGATGTTTTAGGCAATAGGATGACAAACTCATCTCCACCGATACGTGCAATTCGGGTTTCATCTTTGAAGACTTGAATCAACTCATCAGCAATCGTACATAACAGTAAATCTCCTGCGTCATGACCAAAAGCATCATTCATGATTTTTAAGCCATTGATATCAGCAATGATGATGGAAAGAGGGAAAAATTTTTCTTGACTTAAGCGCAACAATTCATCTGAAAAATAGCGACGATTGTGTAAATTGGTGAGAGGATCACGGTAACTTAAATAAAGAATAGATTGTTCATACCGTTTTCTCTCACTGATGTCCTGTGAGAATATGGTCACACCGATAACATGATTTTCTTCATCAATAATCGGTGAGTATTGTTCTTCAACATATTTCTCAACAGCTGTTTCAATCATGGCTTCATAAGAATGAGCCTCACCTTTTAGCGATACATCGATGCATGTCTTGATACGGTCTTTCATGCGAGGATTCATCACATAATCCAAGAAATTGTGACCTTTTTCAATTTGTACACCATAATACTGCATCATCGAACGCTCGTGATATTCATTAAAGGATAAATACTTATAGTGGTGATCCACTGCAAAAACTTCCATAGCTTTGGTGGAATCTATGCTTGCTTGCAATAATAACTGTTGATTTTTAATCTTCTCTTGAGCATAGAGTCTTTCTTTTTGATATCGAACCACTTGAGCAAGCAGCATCGTAACAAACGGATAGAGGGTTAAATAGGGAAGTATCGTTTTTTGAATAACGATGAGTGCGGTTGAAAACGGTTGTATGGTGAGGAAACAAATGAGTGTTAGTATATGGACAATAATACCTAAAATTAAAAATTCGATCCATTGTTTCATGGGTGGTAACTTATGTCTCAAATGACTCCATAAAAGACCAAATCCAGATGACACCAAGATGGTGAGTACACCAGAATAGACACCGGGTCCTCCGATATTAATACGGTAAATCAGACCGATTAAAGCAGAAACCCCTGTTGTGATCGGTCCAAAGAAAAGGCCTGTGACAACAAAGAGTACGCTACGCGTATCAAAAAAGAGGCCTTGGAAAAAAAGCCATGAGTTACGCATGACAAGTATACTGATGATCCCGATGATGATGCCCAAAATGATGGGTCTCCAGCGTTGTTGTTTGTTCTCTTTATAGTTCGTGGCAGTATAAATAAGACCAAGTGCAAAAAGCAAAATGGCATTGTTGATTAAGTCACTAAAGATTTGTAATGCTTCCTGCAAGAATGTCATTTTACACCTCATCATTTACACAGTTCATTATATCATTGAGCCGTTCATTTTTATCCATCATATTTCTTAAGATATTCTTAAATGAAGTATTTGTGAATATATTGAAAAGGCACCACATCGGCACCTTTACATCGCAGTTCATGCTGTGAGCAGAGTTGATATTTAGGATGATATTCGCTTGTAGAAGGGGAGTTCACTCAACGATGTCACATCGATCGATGATAATTCAATGCCCCAGTCTACAATTTTTTCCATCATTATACCTTTGATACGCGTTTGTAATGCCATTTTTTGTTGTGAAATTCCGAGTGTACCATAGCGCTCTGCATAACTTTGTACAACCTGTAAAACCGTATTTCTCATGAATTGGTCCACATTTTTTTCGTGATAATCGCGTTCATCCACAATCCGATATTGCACATTCATACTAAAGGACAATTTCGGTTCCCCATTGACTTCAATGATTTCACGATTGAGTATAAGTTGTCTTTCGATATCATAGAGCACAAGACGATCGACAAATGGTATCAAAAAATGAACCCCAGGTGAAAGGGGTTTGAAATAGACCCCATAACGTTCGATCCACGCAATCTTGTGACCAGGTATCATGCGTATGCGTGACAAAAGATAGACGGACAGAATGGAAAAGCTCAACATGGAAATGACACCAAGATATTCACCCATAACGGTCCTCCTCACTTTCGACATAGGCCATTTGACACTACCTCATCTATAGTTATATCATCAAGATAGCAACAAAAACAGGGCGTATACGCCCTATTCGCACATCTGCGAACCTTTTCATTTTCATATATTTTCATTCTTCATATCATTTTTTAAGCAGATGACGTTCGCTTATAAAAAAAATCCCCCTTTGGGGAACTCGAATGATCATGGAGCGGGTGATGAGAATCGAACTCACGTCATCAGCTTGGAAGGCTGAGGTTCTACCATTAAACTACACCCGCAAAAATATCATGGTCGGGAAGACAGGATTTGAACCTGCGACCTCCTGGTCCCAAACCAGGCGCTCTACCAAGCTAAGCTACTTCCCGAGATGGCGTACCCAAGAGGACTTGAACCCCCAACCTTTTGATCCGTAGTCAAACGCTCTATCCAATTGAGCTATGGGTACACATTGAGTTTGTTTCAAACTCGTTATTTAAACGCACAGTGTGCTTTGTTTTACGATGGTGACCCGTACGGGATTCGAACCCGTGAATGCATGCGTGAAAGGCATGTGAGTTAACCGTTTCTCCAACGGGCCAACGTCTAAGCGCATATATTATTATACCAATTTATGCTTAAATGTCAAGATAAATTGTCGGGTTTTTTTCATCAATTTTCATCGCTTTATCAAGCGAAAAAAACGTGTTCCATTAGATAGTATTTTCAATATATTTGCTCTTCTGTTCCCACTTCCTTGATTGCCATCGTGAAAGCATTAAAACACCACGTAGGAGTTCATCCATGGCATAGGCGATGTATATACCGAGTAAGCCCCAACCCAGATGAATACCGAGGACATAAGCCATGGTTGCTGCGACACCTAGCATACTCAAAATAGCCATGACAAGCGGAAAAGTGGTATCACCTGCAGAACGCAATGCTTGAATGAAGATCAAATTTAAACTTCTGCTAAACTCTAAAACAATGGCAACCCAAAGTACTGTTCTCACCGTTTTCACAATAATGTCGTTTTGTGTAAATAAGCTTAAGATTAAACCTGATGTGAGATTGACAAGAATGGTCATCGTGAGTACAACAAAAAAACTTCGAAATGCTGTTTTTAGTGTTTCGTGATGTGCTTTATTGAAATCTCTTTCACCGATATAATAACCTGTCATGACTGCGTTAGCTGCAGCAAATGCTAAACTGAAAATATAAATATACGTGAGGATGGTATTGATGTATGTTCTTGCTGTCGTATATTCAGGTCCAAGTTGGTTGATCATGCTTAAGACAACACCTTGCATCAGCGTATATGTCCATACTTCAAGTGCACTAGGCAATCCAATTTGAAAGACTTGTCTTATGGTTTGAATATCCAATTTGAGATCCTTTGGGCGAAGCCCGATGACTCGATAAAGCAAAATGCTATAGGTGCTTAGCATGAAGAAACGCACAATCAGCGTTGATATCGCTGCACCTAAAATACCTAATCGAGGAAACCCAAGGTACCCATTGATTAAAATGGCATTTCCAATAATATTGAGGACATTCCCAATAACGACAACATAAGTGATGTACTTTGCATGACCATAACTACGTAATGATCCAGTAATAACGTTTGAAACAGCAACAAAGAACAAAGAGATACCGACGACTTGCAAATAATCAAGGGAACCTTGAAAAAGAACATCCTCTGTTTTAACCAGTGTTAATAATTGAGGTGCAAAAAAGACTAAGGATGATGCAATCACTACTCCGACGAGGAGATTCATGATTAGACCATTTCCAATCACACGATGAGCGACTTGTTCTTTTTTTGCTCCTAAATATTGTGACACTAAAACTGCGACCCCATTGGCTACAACGAGCAATAGGACCGCAAACATTTGAATGATCGTATTCGCATTACCAACTGAACCCACTGCAAAATCGCTGAAATGGGAAAGCATAAATGTATCGATGGTTCCCATGAGCATAAAGAAGAGTAGTTCGATGAATGTTGGCCAAAAGATAGCTTTAAAACTGCGTTTCACAGAAGACCTTCCTAACTTAGTATAAAATGTTGGTCAGTAAAGCTTTAGCTTGAGTTTCACCTAAAAGGTGAGTGACTATTTCATACACAAATTCATAGACAGCACCTGCACCTCGAGCTGTGATGATGTTTCCATCACGAAGTGCTTTTTTCTCTGGGTGGTAATACCCTTTTGGCATATCTTTTTCACTTCCACTGTATGCGGTGAAGTGTTTCCCATCCAGTAAACCAGCTTGGCCTAAAAAACGTGGACCAGCACAGATGGCAGCTATCACTTTGTTTTGTTTTGCAAATGACTTTACAAGATCTTTGATGTTATGCTCCTGATCAATGATCATACCGACATAACGTCCACCCGGTATCACGACAAAATCAAAATCTTGGACATTGATATCTTTTGCAAGGTAATCCACCTTGACAGTCAACCCAAATGCTGTAGTAATCTCAGGTGTTTTTTCGTAGGTGATGGTTGTAATTTGAAGACCTGCTCGTTTAAGTAATGCACGAGTGGTTAAAGCTTCACCATCTTCTACATGATGACTTAAAACAAGTAATCCTTTCATGCCGCACCTCCAAACAGGGTAAGATAAGCTTCAAGAAGTCGCTTAGCGCCAACAGAAGCTTCAAACTGACGATAACTTTCTAAGTGATGATCCATCCCGACGATATCGGAAATCACCTTGATGGATATGATAGGCAGATGGTAGTGATAGGCAACATGATAGAGTGCTGCACCTTCCATGTCAAAGAGAAGGTTTTCATCACGTTTCTCACTCATAAAGTAGTCACCGGTCAAAAGATGACCTTCTTTAGCTTCAGTGAAGATCTGCTTCGCCTGATTGAGCCACCAGGTATCCGAATGAAAGACTGGAGGAAAACCAGGTACTTGTCCTTTATCATAACCAAATAGAGATAAATCAAAATCATGATAAGATGTAGACTTTACCAAAGCGAGTTCACCGATTTGAATATCTCCAGAAGCACCTGCAAAACCAAGATTGATAATGGCATGAATGCGTTCTTGATGGATGATCTCTGTCAATTTCATAGCCGCATTGACTTTCCCAACACCGGTGATTAAAAGACGATGATTGGACTTCAGGTGTTCGGGGATATGTTTAAGTTCTTCTTGCATGGCTCCAACGATGAGAATCATGATGGTTCCCCAATGCATTGCTTGATTTTGGTTACAATCAAATCAACAGCAATGTCGTGTTTACGATCGTTTGGGATAATGACATCAGCAAACCGTTTCGTTGGCTTAATGTATTTATGAAACATTGGTTTAACCGTTTTTTCATATTGCGTGATGATACTCTCTAAGGAACGCCCACGCTCGCGCATATCGCGTAGCATGCGTCTGATGAAGCGTGTATCATCATCAAGTTCTACGAATAAATTCATATTGGATAATTCACGGATTTTTTCGTTTTCTAGAATTAAAATGCCTTCAACAATGATAATGGGCTTGGGTTCAACATGCTCAACGATTGAACTGCGCGTATGGTTAACAAAATCATAGGTTGGTTTATCAATAGCTTCACCGTGTAAGAGTTGAACAAGATGGTTGTAGAGCAAATGATTATCGAGTGAACTGGGGTGGTCATAATTGGTTAAATAGCGTACTTCAAGTGGAAGATTACTCTGATCTTGATAGTAATCATCATGTCTGATGATAAGGACATCTTCGAGTCCTGCGCGCTCTAATATTTCTTGAACAACTGTGCTTTTCCCGGATGCTGATCCACCAGCAACCAATATCAATAATGGTTTTTTCACGATAGGATCCTCGACATCAAATCTGACATTCAGGAGCTAACGTGGTTTGCACGGCTTCATCGATGATGTCGTTACATTCTCTATGCTTTTTAAACCAAACAACAGCATATGGGCAGGTAGCGACTGCTTTAAAACCTAGTTTTTTAACATGTTGATAAACTTCATGCATCAATTGAGACGCGATGCCTTGACCTCTCAATGAAGGATCAACATAGGTATGATCGACAACAACTACTCCGGGTTTGATGAAGGGAAAAGTTGCATTTACAATCATTTTTCCTTGATCATCATTAGCGTATATACGATGGGTTTCATAAATATAGTTCATAATATCATCTCCTTCTTTTAGTATACCAAAAGTTGATAGAAACGTGTTGCAGTATCCATTCATATTTGATTTAGATGTGTGACTGTGAGGATATGTATATCTCAAATTTTAAGAGTTTTGTTTTAAATAAATCATTTATTTTCTAAATAGATGCCTTTTTTATAATAATATGGGGCTTTATTTATAGACATTAATCGAGAATGTGATATAATCGACATGTAAAACATAAAGGAGGTCAATATGACTAGAAAACAACTTGTTATTGAAACAACACTTCTCTTCGTTTCAATCATCTTCATTATTCTCGGATTTATCTTTAGCCAAGGACATCCCGAACCATGGTACGTCGCACTCTTCTTCGGTTTATCATTTGCTATCGGTGGTTTTGAGAAAGCTAAGGAAGGTGTTCTTGCTACCATTCACAACAAATCTTTAAATGTTGAGATTTTGATGATATTAGCTGCACTCGGTGCGTTTATAGTTGGTGATTATTCTGAAGGTGCTATTCTGATCATGATTTTTTCGATCAGCGGAGTTCTTGAATCCTATGCGACATCAAAATCAGAAAAAGCATTGACGAGTTTACTTAAATTAGCGCCGAAAACAGCAACGAAATGGATTAATCAACAGGAGATGACAGTTCAAGTTTCTGAGTTGAGTGTTGGTGATCAAGTGGTTGTTAAAGTTGGTGAACAGGTTCCTGTTGACGGGCAAATTATGGAAGGTATGACCTCGCTTGATCAATCAGCGATTACTGGAGAATTTGTGCCTGTTAATCGCGGACAAGGCGAATCTGTTTTTGCGGGTTCTATCAACGTTGAATCGCGCATAGTGGTTAAAACTTTAAAAGATCCCAAAGATTCTGTGGTTCAAAAAATCGTTGACTTCGTTGCAAAAGCTCAACATGAGAAAACCAAATCTCAATCCTTTATTGATCGATTTGAAAAATGGTATGTCTATGTTGTTATCCTATTGGCGATTTTCTTAATGATTGTTCCTCCCATCTTTGGATGGTGGGATCAAGCGTATGCCTTTAATCGTGGTGTTATTGTTCTTGTCGTGGGTTCCCCCTGTGCACTGGTTGCAAGTATCACACCTGCTATGCTATCCGCATTATCCAATGGAGCAAGAAACCGTGTGTTGATTAAAGGTGGTTCACCTCTCGAATCCTTGATTGGGATTAAGGCAATTATGCTTGATAAAACAGGTACGATTACATCTGGTATACCTAAAGTCGTCCGCATCGAGGTTATCGATGAACTCAATCGAGAATATGTGTTAAAGGTTTTATATACACTGGAAAAACAATCCATTCATCCGCTCGCAAAATCCATTACCGATCATTTAAATGCATCATACATGCTCGATAACATTAAAACCAATGAAATATCCGGCCATGGAATGGAAGGTCTTGTACATGGTAAAAAATGGCAAATTGGTCGTTTTGAATCAACGATTCATCCGCAACTACAGGAAAAATTAGATCGATGTGTGACTTTGGGACATTCCAATGTCTCCATTATCGTCGATGGTGTAACGGTTGGATTTGTAGCGCTTATGGATACAATTAGAGATCATGCAAAAGATGTGATGGATGAACTGAAAGCGTGGGGTATTCATACAGTACTTTTAACAGGTGATCATCAATTTACCGCACATGCGATCGCGAAAGAAGCTCATATCGAACATTTTGAATCCAATTTGCTTCCTGAACAGAAAGTCGATCATGTGAAACTCTATCAACAAAAATATGGAAAAGTCATCATGGTTGGCGACGGGATCAACGACGCTCCTGCTCTGGCGATGGCCAATGTGGGGATTGCGATGGGTTCTGCAACTGACGTCTCACTTGAAACCGCAGATATTGTCATCATGAATGATCAACTTGAAAGTCTGCCCAAACTTATTAAACTGGCAAAGCGTATGCGTATGATCACCCTTCAAAACATCATCTTCTCAGTCAGTGTGATCACATTACTTCTTATATCCAATATTTTTGGTCTCATCGAATTACCGATGGGTGTTATTGCACATGAAGGATCGACCATCTTGGTTATTCTTAACAGTTTAAGACTTCTTTTCAAATAAACCGCATTTTGCGGTTTTTTTTATAAGAGAGGGACTTCATACGAAAATAAAAAGCCTTGCGATAAGGACATATATATAATATAAAAAAAAACGGCAAATGCCGTTCGATATTTAAGTGGCGCCCACACTAGGACTCGAACCTAGGACCCCCTGATTAACAGTCAGGTGCTCTAACCAACTGAGCTATGTAGGCATTGATCATGAGGGTGACGCTACTTAAATTGAAGAGAAATAAGATAAATGAGGTTTGCCTGGCAACGACCTATTTTCGCTCCTTGGAACTATCGTCGGCGCTGAAGTGCTTAACTTCTGTGTTCGGGATGGGAACAGGTGTGACCACTTCGCCATCGT
>Ga0074195_1000253_pt1 | contig 122061 bp, 98 predicted proteins | sample EPASupsiteHSE623_FD_64525 | JGI IMG/M metagenome (GOLD analysis project Ga0074195, IMG submission 64525) | Bioremediated contaminated groundwater from EPA Superfund site, New Mexico - Sample HSE6-23 | ecosystem: Environmental > Aquatic > Deep subsurface > Groundwater > Contaminated ... | reverse complement strand
ATCCCTGATCGCGGAAGGAATGCCTCGCCGCGTCGAGGAAGAAAGCGACAAAGCCACGGACATGAAATTCGCCGCCATCAGCGCCGAGGCGCCCGAACTGGCCAGCGAACGATTCCAGGGTTCGGAAGAGCTTCTTAGCGAGGCCGATGCCCTTGCCGAAGGCAAAGAATATTCGATGGCGATTCCCGCCTATCAGCAGGCCGCCGCCGGATTCGACGCAGCCGCGGAAAAGGCCAAGGCCAACAAGATCCGAGAAAAGATTTTCGCCAACGGCTACGCGAAATACGCTGACAGCAACTTCCAGATCGCCGAAAACAAATACAAGGCTGAAGAGGAACTTTGGGCCTCCGGCTCGCTCGAAGATCTGAAAGCCGGCGCCCAGACCTTGAGGGAAGCCAATGATTACTACGAATTCGTCGCCGCCACCGGCGCCGAGTACAAGTCTTTCGAAGGAAAGGACAGCGCCCTTCAGGCACAGGAAAAAGCCCTTTCCATCAAGGCCGACGTCAATGCCCCGGAACAGTATTCTTCCGCCAACGACATTCTGAGCGAAGCGATGGCCAACCAGGAAAAGGGAGACTATGAAAGCGCCTACCTCTGGTTCGGCGACGCGACCGAAGCCTATGGCGGCGCCTACGATGCAGCGATGAGCCTGCAGTCGGAGAACGAGGGAGCCATAGCGACGGCCGAGGCAGCCGTTTTGGCCAGTGAGCAGAAATACGACGCTTCGGGAATCGAAGGCAACGTATACCTGCCTGAAGCCAAGTCTTATCTGGAAAACGCCAAGGCCCAGTCCGAGGAGATGCTTTTCGCCGATTCCACGGTCAACGCCAACGAAGCGGTCAACTACGCCGTCATGTCGGATAACTATATCGACAGCGAGCAGAAGAAGGCCGCCGACGCCGAAGCCAAGGCTCTGCAGGACGCGAAAGCCCTGACCGATCCCGCCATGGCCGACGCCAGGACGCGAATGGCCTGGGCGGAGAACAACGAGATCAAGGCCGACTATCCCGAGCAGTACAAGCAAGCCGACGCCGCCATGAAGGCAGCCGAGATGGCCTACGCGAACGAGAAATACGTTCCCGCGAAGGATCTGGCCGGCGAAGTGTCCACCACGCTGTCCGACGACTTCCAGAAGCAGGTGCTCGCCGACAGGGACGCAGCCGCCGCCGAAAAGGCCAGCATCGAAGCCGAAAAGGCCAGACTGGCCGCCGAGAAAGCGGAAGCCGATCCCGCCATGGCCGACGCCAGGACGCGCATGGCCTGGGCCGAGAACAACGAGATCAAGGCCGACTATCCTGCGCAGTACAAGCAATCCGACGCCGCTATGAAGGCAGCCGAGATGGCCTACGCGAATGAGAAATACGTTCCCGCGAAGGATCTGGCCGGCGAAGTATCCACCACGCTGTCGGACGATTTCCAGAAGCAGGTGCTCGCCGACAGGGAAGCCGCCGCCGCGAAAAAAGCCAAGGACGCCGAAGCGGCCAAGGCCGCAGCCATAGCGGCCGCCAAAGCCGCCGCGCTGACCGACATCGAAAACGCCCAGGGCAAGTATGACTGGTCGGTTTCCAAGAATGCCCAGAACAACTACCCTGAACTTCTCGCGAAGGGCGCCATCGAGCTCGATTCCGCCAAGGTAGCCTTCAATGCGGAAGACTATGCCAACGCCTCGGCCAAAGCCCGGGCCGCTTCCGAAACCTTCTCCGGCATCGCGGAATTCGCTCCCCTCCCCGCCACCTACGTCGTGCGGCTTATCCCCGAACGCAGGGACTGCCTATGGAGAATCGCGGAGTACCCCTTCATCTACAACAACCCTCTCAAGTGGCCGGTTCTTTATGAGGCGAACAAGAAGACCTTCAGGGATCCTTCCAACCCCAACCTCATATTCCCGAATCAGGTTCTCCAGATCCCCAGCATAAAGGGCGAAACCCGCTCCGGCACTTGGGACCCGAAAAAGTCCTATAATCCCCTTCCGAGAAAATAGGGGATAAAAAATCGGGCGGCCGAACGAACGACCGCCCGATAGCGATTCAAACAAAAAGGGCTGTCCGCGCGGACAGCCCTTTTTCTTGCTTCGGAAAAATTCCAGGTTCCGATGAAGTCAGCCTATCGGAAGCGCGTAAGGACATGAATTTTCAGAAAACCGACATCCCCCTGAAGAATTCCCTGAGCAGGGCGATCATCGCCCTATGGTCCGCTCCCTCGATGGTTTCCCGCACCGCGTGCATGGCAAGCAGGGGGTGGCCGATATCCATGGCGCGGATGCCCAGGCGCGAGGCCGACATAGGACCGATGGTCGTCCCGGGCTGGATATCGGCGCGGGACATGTATTTCTGCCAGGGCAGGGAGGCTTGATCGCAGAGAAGCTTGAATACCGATTCGGTAACCATATCGGTGGCATAGCGCTGGTTGACGTTCATCTTGACGGCCGGTCCCTTCCCCAGGAGCGGCGAATAGGCTTCGTCGAATTTTTCGGTATAGGCGGGATTCCAGGCCTGGGCTGCATCGACCGATAGGCAGAGGGAGCGGGCTCCGGCCTTGTAGAAGTCCTCAGCCGCTCCCTTCATAGCGATATTGATCCTGGCGAGAACATCGCGCATGAAGCTGGAATTGGCCCCCAGGGCCGTCATGGATCCAATCTCCTCGGCGTCGAGGAAGCAGGCGATCTGCGTCATGGGACCTGGTTTCGCCGATGTGAAGGCTTCCAGGATGGCATGGCATCCCGCCAGATCGTCCAGGCGAGAGGCGTTGATGAGTTCGCCCTTTTCATCGCTTCCGAAAACGGAGGCTTTCTGGCTGTCGTAGAAGGACAGATCCATAGCGACTATGCCGGCGGCCGGAATGCCCAGATCGGCGGCAATCCTCCGCTTAAGCCAGGACGGGTCCTCTCCCGGGCTTTCTCCGGTCTCATCGGCGGCCGAAGCCACCTCCACGAGCACGGGCAGGTGCTGGTGGGCGTTGTATTCCATGCCCTTGTTGATTTCGCGGTTGAGATGGATGGGGAGATTGGGAATGACGCCGACAGCCCTGCCAGAATTGTACAGCATCTCCTTTATCCCTTCGCCGTCGCGTATGACCACGCTCCCCGCGAGGGCGAGCGGCCTGTCCAGCCATCCCGATAGGATGGCCCCGCCGTAGACATCGACGGCGATTCTCAGCATGGACCTGCCGTTTTTCTCGGTATCGGGCCGCACCTTGAGACAGGGGCTGTCCGTGTGGGCTCCGGCGAGGATGTAACCCGACCTTCCCATGGGCTGCAGGCCAGGCCTGAAAGCGATAATCGCCGAGGAACCGCGTTCCAGGTAATAAGCGGCTCCGGGCTCAAGATTCCAGGATTCCCTCTCCTCCAGGGCTATTGCGCCGTGGGCTGAAAGAAATGCCTTTATGTTGTCGGCGGCGTGGAAGGAGGTAGGCGAAGCGTCCAGGAAATCACAAAGGCTTCTCGTTGTCTGCATCATTGTTTTCAATTCCTTCCCGCGCCGGTTCTTTCCCCGCTCTGCCGAGGAAGGGATTCGCTTTCAGGGATTTAAGTTCGGAAGAAAGGGTAAAGAGCGTGGTTTTCAGCTCGATGATATCGGCCTTGAGCGAATGGTCGCCCAGCATCAGCTCAGTTTCCATGAAGCGGCAAGCGGCCTTGAGTCCCAGTCTGCGATCGAAGGCAAGGTATTTAAGGCGGGACAGCACGCAGAGGTCCAGGGGCGTATAGACGCGCCGCCCGAAGACATCTTTTCTCGGGGCGAGGAATGGCACTTCCTTCTCCCAGAATCTCAGGGTGGAAGCGGGAAGATCGAGCATCGCCTCCACTTCTCCGGTGCTGTAACTCGTCATGCTTTCTTTCGGTCGTTCCAATCCTTGCGCGAAGCCTTGAGATCCAGCTTCACGGGGATGGTATCGAGGGAGAACTCTTCCCTCACTTTGTTCTTGAGGAAAGAAATGTAGGAATCGGGGACGAGATCGGGTCTCGTCACGAAGAAACAGAATTTCTGCGGATTGAGGCTGGTCTGGACCGCGTAACGCAGCTTGAATTTGGTGCGCAGACCGATAGGCGGGGGATTCGAATCGATCCAGGTTCCCACCGCCTTGTTCAGCTTGGAGGTTTCGATGCGTTTCGTCAGCTTCGAATACATCGAGATGACGGTGTTCATCATCTTGTCCAGCCCGACGCCTTCCTTCGCCGAAATGGCGACGATGGGCGCGTAGGCCATCTGGCCGAAGAACCAGCGGATCTTGTCCTTCGTGGCTTCGAAGGTGTTCTTGACATCGGGCATGAGGTCCCATTTGTTGAGGACGAAAATGACGCCCCTGCCTTCGTCCACGGCGAAGGCGGCGATTTTCTTGTCCTGGTCGGTGAGGCCTTCTTTCGCGTCGATCATGAGAAGGACGATATCGGCCCGTTCGACGACGGAGATCGATCGCGTGACCGAATAGTATTCGACGTTGTCCGTCACCTTCTTCTTGCGTCGTATCCCGGCTGTGTCGAGGACGAGGATTCCCCTTCCCTTCCAGGTCAGGCGGCCCTCGACGATGTCTCTCGTCGTCCCGGGTACATCGCTGACGATGCTTTTTTCTTCGCCGAGAAGGAGGTTGAGGAGGCTGGACTTGCCCGTGTTGGGCTTGCCCATGATCGCGATCCTGATGTCGGCGCGCTCGAAATCGACGGCTCTGACGCCGGTGAAATCCAGATGCGTACGGATCATGTCGACGAGTTCGTCGATATGGCGATTGTGCTCAGCCGAGATGAAGAGGACGTCCGGGAATCCCCATCGCATGTGGGACCAGACCAGGGCGTCGCGCTCGGCGCTGTCCGCCTTGTTGACGACAAGGACCAGCTTCTTGGTCATGGGACGCAGCAGTTCGGCGAATTCCTCATCCTCGGGCGTTATCTCTGTGGCGTCGACGATAAACAGGATGAGGTCGGCCCGCGAAAGAATGGACAGGGTTCTCGCCACGACAAGATCGTCCAGGCCTTCCCTCTCCAGCTTGAATCCGCCCGTATCGGCCAGCCGGCAGCGCAGGTCCGTGTCGGGCAGGAGGAACTCCTCCTCGATGGGATCTCTCGTGACGCCGGGGGTCGGATCGGTTATCGCCCTTCTCTTGTGAAGAAGACGGTTGAACAGCGTGGACTTGCCTACATTCGGTCTTCCCACCAGGGCGACAAGGGGGAGGTTTTCATAGCGGACGAGTTTTTCCGGTTCGTCGACGGCATCATTGTCCTGGGAGACTGAATTTTGCGTGACCTTCGCTTTTTTCTCGTTTTCTTCCGAATTTTTTTTCATGATCATCCTATCGTTTGAATCGGTTGGCGATATAAGTCGTTACCTCTGAGGAACTTGTCATTTTCATCACCGCCGCGGCCATGGCTTCCGCGTCCTCGAGCTTCTGCGACATGAGGAAGCTCTTCACGGCCGGTATGGATACCGCCGACATTGAAAGCTCTCGCAATCCCATGCCGACGAGAAGAATGGCGGCCGAGGGGTCGGCGCCCATCTCGCCGCAGAGACTCACGTCGATCTTGGCCCGTCTGGCGGCGTCGATGGTCATCTTTATGAGACGCAGGACAGCGGGATTGTAGGGATCGTGCAGGTAGGCGACTTTTTCGTTTCCGCGATCGACGGCCATCGTGTATTGGGTAAGGTCGTTGGTGCCTATCGAGAAAAAATCGGCGCTTCTCGACAGGACATCGGAGCAGATGGCGGCCGAGGGAACCTCGATCATTATGCCGGCCTTGATATGATCCGGAACGGCATAGCCGCGGGTCCTACATTCTAGCCGCGCCTCTTCGAGGATGCCCCGCGCCTGGATGAGCTCTTCCATCGTGCTGATCATGGGGAACATGATGCGTACGTCGCCGAAGAAGCTCGCTCTCAGGATGGCCCTGAGCTGGGTGCGGAAAATTTCCGTCTTGCTCAGGCAGAATCGTATGGCCCTCCATCCGAGAAGGGGATTCTTCTCATCCTGCGCCCCGAGTTCGGGAAGCACCTTGTCTCCGCCTATATCAAGGGTGCGGATAGTGACCGGTTTGCCGCGCATCCCCTCGACGACATTCTTGTATGCCTTGTACTGGGCTTCCTCGCCGGGCACATGTCCGCCGAGGAAAAGGAATTCCGAGCGAAAAAGCCCGACGCCGTCCGCGTTGTGCTCCACCACGGACTCCACCTCATCGGGCACCTCAAGGTTCGCCATGAGGAGGATTCGGACGCCATCCCTGGTGGTGGCGGGAACATCCCTTATGCCGGCGAATTCTTTTTCCCTGATCAATCTGAGATTCTGCGCGGCTCTTTCTTTTTTCAGCGCGGCTTCATCGGGATCCACCACGACGATGCCGCGATCGCCGTCGACGATGAAGGGAATCCCCGCCTTCACGTCCGCCATGAAGGATCCTATGCCGAGAACCGCCGGTATCTGGAAGGCCCGCGCGAGAATGGCCGCGTGGCTCGTCCTTCCTCCCGCTTCGGTGGCGATCGCCTTGATATGGGTGCGGGCCATTCCCACCATGTCGGAGGGAAGAAGGTCTTTGGCAATGACAATGACATCCCTGTCTATATCGGCAAGGCTGAATCTTTCCCTATGGAGGAGATGTCCCAGAATCCTCCTGACGACATCGTGAACGTCCGAAACCCGCTCCTGGATGTAAGGGTCCTGGGAGGCCGAAAGCTGATCGATCATCTGCTGTTCCAGGGTAAAAACGATGCTCTCCACGTTGAGCAGCGAATCGCCAAGATTATTTCTCACGCTCGACGCGACTTCGGGGTCGTCGAGCATCATGAGGTGGGCGTCGAAAATCGCGGCCTGTTCCTCGCCGGCTTCTTTCAGGGCCTTTTCGCGGAGCGCGCCGACTTCCTGCTTGGCTTGAACCACGGCTTCGGCGAAGCGAGAGAACTCAGGTTCTATATCCTCGTGGGCGATGGAATACGAAGGTATGGACGCGTTGTAATCATCGTAGAAGATGAAGACGGGCGCGAAGGCCGTGCCCGGCGATGCCGCTATGCCATGCAGTTCTCTCATATAGCATGAATGTAGCAGAAATTCGTCTCATCGTAAATAAGTGGTCAGGCACCCGAAATTTACTGGAGCACATTGGCCGGATTCACCGTTTTTCCGTTTTTGTAGACCGAGAAATGCACATGGGGTCCCGTGCTGTAGCCCGTATTCCCCGACAAGCCCACCCTGCCGCCCTGAGAGAGATACTCTCCCTCCTGGACGGAAATGGCCGACATGTGCGCGTAGAGCGTCTTCCAGCCGCCGGGATGCCGGAGAATGACATACTTGCCCATTATGGGCGAATACCCCGTCTCGCTCACCGTGCCTTCCATGGCCGCCGCGATGCGCGTTCCCATGGGCACGCCGATATCGAGGCCATTATGGAAGGATTTGCGTCCGGAGAAAGGATCCCTTCTCCAGGAGTACCAGGAAGTGATGACGCCCCTGACCGGCCAATGGAACAAATCGCCGGAAATCTCCCTCAGGACTGCCGAAGGAAGCTTGACATCGGGCAGGAAAAGAGCCTTGCCCGCATTCAGCTCGGTGGACAGAAGACCATTGGTTTCGATGAGCCTGTCGGCCGAAATCTGGTATTTCGTCGCGATGGAGTCCACGGTGTCGCCCTTCGTGGCGCTGTAGATGATGCCGGCCATGCTCGGGATCTTGAGCAGCTGTTCGGGGCGCAGGGCGCGCGCTGACATGATGTTGTTCGCGCTCAGGATGGTGTCCACCGTGACATCATAGGATTCGGCGATGCCGGATACCGTATCGCCTTTTTGCACCTGATATACCGAATAGTAAAGGCCCTGGTCCTCAGCCTCGGGATCTGACTCCGAAAGCAGGATGTCGGCGTCGAGGGAGTCTATGCTGCCCTTGGCGTAACCGGGGCCGGGCATAGGCCTGAAGCTGGAGCCCAGAAGCGTGATGAGGCAAATGACCGTCAGGATGGTTTTTCGCAGCGAAGGGCCGCTCACCAGAAGCAGAAGAATTTCGTTGTTCACTCGCTTGAATCGTCTCCGCACCCAATGCTCCGCAATATCGAGGATTGAGGCATTATACCGGCAGTTCTGGCGGTTTGCAATCACTTTTTTTCGGCTCCATCTTGCCCCTGAAGCCCCTATGGCGATACTGTTGCCTTATCATGAGATGCAAATCAATTCTGGCCCTCGTGGCCTTCTCTTTCTGCGTTTTGGGCGGGATTTCGGCTATAGGCGTCGACTCGGCTTCCATCTCGATCAACAGCGAGAACGTCATCAGCCCGGGCGCGGCGCAGGTCGTCATACGCGGGACGCCGAGCGGCGCGTATATAGCGGTGGACGGAGGAAGCTCGAGTTATTCGACCTGGACAGGAAGCCTTTCTCCCGGCCATCACATCATCTCGGTATCGGCCATCGACCATTATCCTGCGCAGTATTCCTTCACTGCCCAGGAAAACACGAAATACACAATCCATATAACGCTTGAGGACCATACGGGCTACCTCTCGATAGACGTATTCCCCTACGACGCGAGCGTCTATGTCGACGGATCCAAGGTCAATGGCCCGATCGCGGAAATCCCCGTGGGCAGATACAACGTGTCGGTCAAGAAATTCGGATACGACGAAGAAAAACTCCCGATCGTCATTTTCTGGCAGAGGACATCCACGCTGAACATCGAGTTGTCGCCTTCGGTTTTCGAGATCAGCGCCTTCGGAGCGAGACCGGAGCGATTCAATCCGGCCAACAGGGGATTATACGATCGCAGCGCCTTGAGCTTCACGGTGTCGGCGCCGGGCTATGGTTCCATTAAGGTGCTGGATGCCCAAGACAACTCCGTCCGCGAGGTGGAGCTGCCCGTTTTCAGGACCTGGTTCCAGCGCCTCCTCTGGGACGGAAGGGATGCGTCGGGCCGAGCCCTGGCAGACGGCGACTACAAAGTCATCCTTTCCCTCTGGCCGCTTCCCCCTGCCGAAGGCCAGGCGCAGCCATTCCTAACGCTGGATAGAGGCGGGCAGGCTGATTCAGATCCCGGACTGCCTATCAGCCTTTCGACGACGGTGACTATCGATTCCTCGCTTACGATCCTGCCTTCAGGGACTTCGGCCGCGAGGCCGGGCCTCCTCTATTTCGCCGATCCCAAGGTACGGGAACTCCTTCCGGGCAGCGTCGAGCTGGTGGGGTGCTTCCCCGGCGGCGCCTCTGTCTCCCTGGGGTTTAAAATCGGCGGCTCGACCATGCTGGCTGTGGAAGGCATCTTCGACGCGGCCCCCGGCGGCGCCGTGGCGGGCAGCATTCTGAGCAGCATAGGGAAATTCCCTGGGGCCGACCTGGGGATTCTGGGCCGCGTCGCATGGAGCAGCGCGACGGTTCCCTCCTATCCGGGCTCGGCGTCGGAAGCGGAACTAGCGCTTCCCATAGCCCTCGACATGGGAAACTTGCGTTTAGGAATAGCGCCTGGCGTCGTATTGGACCTCAGGAACGAAAGCTTCGCGGCTCGGGTCGGCGCTGCCTTCTGGTATGAAAGCGCCGGACTGAGCGCGGGGCTTTCCGCCCAGGGGAACTTTGGGGCATCGGCTTTCATGAGCCCCGCCAATCCTCTCTACGCGGCGGCTGAGGCGAGGACGCTCTTCGAGAACCTTCCTTTCACCATGCTGTTCAGGCTTTCTGGAACCTTCGAACCCGGCCTGGTCGATCCCGCCGCGAGCATCGGATTCGGGGTAGCCTGGTGAGCGGCGCCGATACGCCAACTGGCGGCAACGTCGCGCTGGCGAGCGGCGCCGATACGCCAGAGGGCGGAACCGACCCCGCGGGCAGGGTCGGTCTTTTTACCTGCGCCGGCTACGATCCGGCCGCCCTCGACGAGGTTATCCTCAAGGCCGCCGACTACGCCGGTTTTCCGGAGGTCAGGGGAAAGCGGATTCTGGTCAAGCCCAACCTTCTGAAGGCAGCTTCCGCGGACACGGCGGTGACGACGCACCCGGAATTCGTGGCCGCCGTCCTGCGTTTTCTCAAGGCGCGAGGAGCGTCGCGCGTCATGGTGGGCGATTCGCCGGGTTTCCAGAGCGGATTGTCCGCGGGAAAAGCGGCGGGCATCTACGACGCGGTTATCGAAAACGGCGCCGAATGGGTCGATTTCCTGCCGGGCAAGCCCAGGACGGCGCCTGAGGCGCGGCTCATAAAAAACTTCACCCTGGCTTCGGTCCTGGACGAATGCGACCTTGTCGTGAACCTTCCCAAGCTTAAGACGCATAGGCTCATGAACTACACAGGGGCGATGAAAAACCTCTTCGGCCTCATTCCCGGCCTCGGCAAGAGCAGGATGCATCTGCATTTCGCCGACAAGGCGAAATTCGGAACCATGCTGGTCGACCTCGCGCTGTCAGTCCCAAACTGTTTCAGTTTCATGGATGGAATCGTCGCGATGGAAGGGGAAGGACCGGGCGCCGGCGACCCCTTCCCCCTGGGGCTCGTCCTCGCTTCGGGCGACATGGCGGCGCTCGATTGGACAGCGGCGCGATGCATAGGATACGACCCTTCAAGGATTCCTTACCTTATCGACGCGATAGGACGAAGCGGACGCGACCCGGCGGCGCCGCAAATCGAGGTAGGCCCGCGCGCCGTGGCCGACGTGGCCGCGAAGAATTTCAGACTCCTCCCCTACGGAGGATCGGCGACGCCCGACGTGATCAAGATGCCCGCCTTTCTCTGGAAAGCCCTGATGCGGATTGTCTCCAACAGGCCGATTTTCCTTCCGGAAAAATGCACGGGCTGCAAAGCCTGCGTCAAGATATGCCCGGCAAAAGCCCTCGAGCTCGGGAAAAACGCGAAGGGACAACATCAGATCCGCATAGACGATGGCGCCTGCATAACCTGCTTCTGCTGCCACGAGGTCTGCCCCTCCCACGCGATCGCCGTCGGCAGGGTCCTGGCGAGAAAACCGGGCGAGAAGAAGCCGGCGGAGAAGAAACCTACGGAGAAGATGCCGCGATGAGCCACAGCGACTTGAGCCGCTTCCTGGATTTCGGAAGCGCGGATCTGTATAAAAAACTAGATCTTCCCCCGCCTCATTGGGACTCGGGACGCCTCATCGTCGATTCGGAGAGCCTGGCCGCGCTTTCGCGAACCGCCTTTTCAGAGATCGCGTTCAAGTATCCCCGGGGACATCTGGAGCTGCTGGCCGCCATCCACAGGGATGAGGATGCCTCGCCGAACGAGAAATTCGTCGTGGAAATGCTTCTCAGGAACGCCGCCATAGCAGCCGAGGGCCTGCTGCCGATGTGCCAGGACACAGGCACTGCCCTCATCTACGGCTGGAAGGGGGCGGGGATCGAAATGTCGCCCGAAGCCGCGTCCAAGGCCGCGCCGGATGACGATGACGCGGCAACTCTGGCCCGCGGCGCCGCCGAGGCATACGCGGAACGACGCTTGCGGAAATCCCAGCAGGGACCGGAATCCGTCCTCGCGGAAAAAAACACCAAGGACAATCTACCCGCCCTCGTGGACCTGCGCGCCGCACCCGGCTCCGCGTACCGATTCCTTTTCGCCGCCAAGGGCGGCGGCTCGACGAGCAGGACTTCCTTGAGCATGGAAAGTCCCGCGATTTTGCGCAAGGAAGCGCTCGAGGCGGTTCTGACGGCCAGGATCAAGGCCCTGGGCGCCTCGGCCTGCCCTCCCTACACGATCGCCGTCGCCCTGGGCGGGGCTTCTGGCTCCCAGGCCCTTTACGCGATGGAACTGGCCGCCTTCGGGCTGCTCGACGGACTTCCGGGAAGTGCGGAGGCCGATGGATCCCCCCTGCGGAGCGCCGAATGGGAGGAGATCGTCGCGAAAATAGCCGCCGAATCCGGCACCGGGGCGCAGTGGGGAGGTAGGCATCTCGCCCTCGAGACGCGTTTCATACGCCTTTCCCGCCATGCCGCGAACCTCCCCCTCGCCATCGGCGTATCCTGTTCGGCGCACCGAAAGGCGCGGGCCTACGTGGACGAAAGCGGCTGGCATATCGAAAAAATGGAAGACGATCCGGGGCGGCTTCTGCCCCGAGAAAGCGCCGTCCTGCCCGATGCCGTGGAAGTGGACCTCGACGCTCCCGCCCCGGAATGGATGGAAAAGCTGCGCCGTTTGGATGCCGGCGCCGCGGTATCCCTTTCGGGAACCGTGACGGTGGCCCGCGACCTGGCCCACGCGAGAGTGGCGGCCCTGCTGCGGGACGGCCAGCCCATGCCCGCCTATTTTACCGATCACCCGATCTTCTACGCTGGGCCGACAGACCCGGCGCCAGGCGCCGTCACCGGTTCCTTCGGTCCGACGACAGCCTCCCGGATGGACAGCTACCTCGAACCTTTCATGAAAAAGGGAGCGTCCCTCGTCACCATCGCCAAAGGCGCGCGGGGCAAGGAAGCCGCCGCGGCCATAGCCGGCGCGAAAGGGATATACCTCGCCTGCGTGGGAGGGGCCGCGGCCATCATGGCCAGGGACCATGTCGTGGAAAGCAGGATCATAGACCATGCCGATCTCGGCATGGAGGCCGTCCGGGCGGTGCGCCTGAAGAATCTTCCCGCCCTTGTCGTGATTGACGCTCGAGGCGCAAACTTTTATTCTTGAAACGATATGACAATTTCCGAAAGAACCGGACAAACGGGCTTCAAGTTCGGCTTCAGCTATTTCCTGTTCTTCGCCATCTATGGAATTTCCTCGCCATATCTGCAGATCATGCTCAGGAGGATTGGCTACAGCCCGGCCTCCGTCGGCATTTTGCTCGGAATATTCGAACTCGTTGGCATTCTCGGCCCCATCGTTCTCGCGAGAAAAGCCGACGCCATGGGCCGCTTCAATCCCTTTCTCATCGGATCGAGCGCCATTATCATCATGGGGAGCTTCCTGCTGGTGACGGTCAAATCCCCCCTGGGAACGATTCTAAGCCTCAGCCTGCTCTCCCTTGGGCTTAAAACCCCGGTCCCCGTCATGGACACTTCGATCCTCATAGCCCTGGAGCGGGAACGCGCCATGGGGCGAAAAACCTCCACCTATGGAACGCTGCGCGGTCTTGGCTCCGTCGGCTTCGTCCTCGTCACCTTGTGCCTGCAGATAATCCCTGGCTTCGACGCCCAATCGCCCGCCGTGATGGCCATCGTCATGGCATCGCTGGCTATAGTATTCCTCATCAGCCTCTACTGGCTTCCCGAATCGGGCGGCGGGCAAAAGACCGAGAAAAAAGCGGGGCTCAACCTAGCCTGGATCGATTCCACCTTCCTGATCGGCCTGGGCGTCATCGCCCTGGGCAGGCTCGCGATGGCTTCCATCAATTCGTTTTTCTCGCTGTACCTCATGGAATCCCTCGAGTGGCACGCTATCGGGGCCATGTCGGCGCTGGCCGCCATCGTCGAGATTCCGATGATGATCCTTTCATGGAAATTCATGCGAAAGAAAAGCCCGATGCAGGTGATAAGCCTCGCGTCGGCGGCCATCGTCGTCCGACTCCTGATCTACGCGATTTTTCCGAGCCGGCTGGGCGTCATCGCCGGCCAGCTCCTGCATTCCATCTGTTACGGACTCTTCCAGCCCGCCTCCATCGTCTTCGTCAATCTCAAAACCCCGCCGGGGGAGAGGACGACAGGCATGGCCCTGCTTCTGGGAATCGGGATGGGACTGCCGGCCTTCATCGGCAGCGCCTTCGGAGGCCTTGTGGTGGAAGCGGTGGGGTATCGCTGGCTATTCGCGATTTTCAGCCTATTCGCCGTCCTGAGCTTGGTCCTCTATCGTATGCACGAAAAAGTCCTTAAAGAAGTCCGCTGATAGGGTTTCGAAGCCCGCTGAAAAGCCAGAATCTCAATACGCGGCTATGCCCTGCCTGCGAAGGCATTTTTCCCCTAGGAAGAGGGCTGTCGCCATGAGGGCGTGACTCAATTCCCCCTCGCCCATTCCGTCATGAACGGCTTTCGCGGGCATGAGGAGGGCGTCCACGACCTCGTCTTCGTCCAGGTTCCGGTCGACCGCCGGGTAGGGATCGAGGGCGAGATAGACATGAAAGCGGTTGGATTGAATGGCCGGGTTGGGAAAAACCGTGCCCGCATGGAGAAGAACGGAGGGAATCCATCCCGTTTCCTCGGCCAACTCCCTGGCGGCCGCCTTCTCGGGGGCTTCTCCCTCTTCGATGACCCCGCCGGGGAATTCCAGGCTCGACTCGTCCGAACCATGCCGGTACTGCCGCACCATCAGGAATTGGGCTTCCTGCCCCTTTCTCAACAGCGGCACGACGACGGCCCAATCCCTGGCCTCGAGCACCTGAAAAGTGCCTTTTCTGCCTTCCGGCCCGGAGCTGGTCTGCTCGAATACCGTGAACACCGCCCCTCTGTAGATTTCCTCTTTGGAAAGCTTTTTCCATGAGAGAGCGCCCGAACCGTCGCCAGCCACCATAAAGGCCTCCTGAAGGGTTGATGGTACCGGAGCCGGGCCGGCGCATCAAGCGGTTCTATGCGGCGCATCGGCCGCGAATCCCTACTTCGATGTTGCGAAGTCCCATTCGATGCGTTAGGATGGTCACATGGAAAAATTGCCAGCCAGCTTAAGCGAAGCGATCGGTTCGATAGACGCCGCCGTCACGGTCTGCGATGCGGATCTCAGGCTTCTCTACATGAATGAAAAATCCAGGCTCACCTTCGGGGGAAAAGAATCGGGACCTCTCGTCGGAAGCAGCCTCGTCGACTGCCATAAGCCTCAGTCGGTGGAAAAAATGAGGGAAATTCTCGCTTCCGGACAGCCTAACGTCTATACCATCTCCAAGAATGGCGTGAAGAAACTCATCTGGCAGGCGCCCTGGGAAAAAGACGGAAAAATCGGCGGCCTTGTTGAGATATCCATACCTCTGCCCGAGGTAATGCCCCATTACGATCGCGGATGAAGTTCCATGATGAAAGCTCCCATTCAGGTTTCGGTCGTTATACCGGTTTTCAACGAGGAAGGTAATATCGAGGCCTTAGCCGGGGCCCTGGCCGAAGCCCTGGACGCGGCGCTCGCGGCGGGATGCGAAGGTTGCCCGCCCATAGCCGCGGGCGACTACGAGCTCATTTTCGTCGATGACGGAAGCGGCGATCGGAGCCTTTTCATCCTCCGAGGCTTGGCCCGTAAAAACCAGCGCGTCCGCTACATCAGCTTCAGCCGCAACTTCGGCCATCAGGCCGCCCTGCGCGCCGGCCTCGAAGTGGCACAGGGCGAATGCGTCGTGATGATGGACGGCGATTTCCAGCACCCGCCCTCGCTGGTGCCCGCGCTGATCGCCGAATACGAGCGCGGTTTCGACATAGTCTCCACGAAACGCGTCGAGCCGAACGCGGCCGCGTGTGGCTCTCGGGAGCGCACACCGCTAGTAAAGCGGCTAACGTCGCGCCTGTTCTATTCCCTGATCAACAAGTTGAGCGACACCAAGCTTGAACCGGGATCGGCCGACTTCAGGCTGGTTTCGCGGAGAGCGAGAGACCTGCTTCTGTCCATGAAAGAACATAACCTTTTCCTGAGAGGCGCCATTCCCTGGACCGGCCTGCCTTCCACCGAAATCTCCTATACCCCCGACCGCAGGCGAAGCGGGGAAACAAAATACACACTTTCGAAGATGCTCTCCCTCGCCCTCGACGGCATAACGTCCTTCAGCGTCAAACCCCTAAGGCTCACATCCGTCGCCGGCGCATTAATCTCGGGCCTAGGGTTCGCTTACGCGCTCTATGCCCTCGTCATCCGCCTAGCTACGAACAAGACCGTGGAAGGCTGGACCAGCATTCTCATAAGCATCCTCATCATTGGGGGAATCCAGCTTATATCCTTGGGCATCATCGGCGAATACCTGGGCAAGCTCTTCATGGAAACAAAAGGCAGGCCGCACTATGTCGTCAAGGAAGCGTCCCCGAGCCCCTGCCGTGAAGACTGCGGAGACCAGACATGAATATCCTGCTGTTGATAACTGGCGTTTCCTTCTCGGCCCTGGCGCAGATCGCGCTCAAATACTCGGCCCGTTTCGTCGCGTGGGGAGGCCGATGGTTGGCCGTCACCGCCGCCGGAGCCGCGATGTACGGCGCCTCCTTCCTGATCTATTCCTTCCTTCTTCGCAAGGAAGACCTGAGCAGGATCAGCCCCATCATGACGAGCGCCGTGGCCCTCATCGTGGTTCTGGCCGGAACGCTGCTCTTCGGCGAGGAAATGACGGCCCGGAGGGGAGCCGGAATAGCCCTGGGCATAGCGGCCATCGTTCTTCTGGCCAGGTAATCGCGATCCATGAGAAAAAACAACCGAACACCGGCTCCCTCTCCTTCGCTCGTCAGGCCGCCGGCCAACGATCTCGCCGAAGCTGTCCTCTCGGGACTCGCACTCATTCTCGTCTACGCCGTGCTGGTTTCCCGCTTCGATATGAGGCTGCTGTTTTCCGATACGATAATCACGGGAGGGGACAGCGCATCCTGGTTCCAGGTGCTCTCGACGCTAAAGAACGATTTCCTGCCCAAGGGAAGGCTATTTGGATTCAGCCAGGGTAATTTCTTCGGCTATCTCGAGGGACAGCATTATTTCATCCTTCCCTTCTTCTCCGCGGCTCTCCTGGGTTTCGTCCTCCCCCTCACCGTGGCGCTGAAAATCGCGACGGTCGCGGGCGGCTTCGCCCTTCCCCTGACGATGTTCATAGCCGCGTCTTCCATCTCGGGACGAAAGAGAGCCGGAGCCCTGGCCTCGGCTTCGAGCCTGCTTTTTCTGTTCAACGAATCCTATTCCATCTTCGGCGGCAACTGGCTCTCCACCTTCGCGGGGGAATTCTGCTTTTCCTGGGCGATCGCCATATTGCCTCTCCTCGTTGCCTCTGTCGTCGCCGACATGCGCCGCCATCGCAGGGGAATCCTTTCCGGCATACTGCTCGGTCTCATCGGGCTCTCGCACTTTTTCGTTTTCATGCCGGCGTTTTTCCTGCCCTTCTTTCCAGCCTTCACGATGCTGCCGAAACTCCTCAAAAAGAAGAAGACTCGTACGCGCGAATCGGAAACCGCCCGCGAAGACGCGGGAACCACGCTCAGAATAGCGGCGACCTACGCGATCGCCTTCCTCCTGATGTCGTTCTGGCTGCTCCCGATGGCCGCGACCAGAACCTGGGCGCAGCCGATCAGCATCATCTGGCGCTTTTCCTCGTTCAAGGACTTCGCCAGGCAGACGCTCGCCTGGGTGTGGGTTTCCCTCGCGCTCGTCTTTCTGGGCGTCTCGCTATCCAAGAAGATCACCCGCGACGAACGCCGCTTCCTGGCCGTAATCCTCTATGGCCTGGCGGCCTGCGCCTTCCTTTTCTATGTGGCGCCCGGCCTGGGGATGCCTGACATACGTTTCATTCCTTCGGCCCTTCTGCTCTGCGCCCTGGGCGCTTCCATCCTCTGCGAAAGTCTCCTGTCGAGGATGGGAATTCCAGGCCAGCTGACCGCGGGAACAGGCAGGTTCAAGTTCCTGGAATCCGCCCTCCCCTCGCTGGCGGTTTTCGCCCTTGCCGCGGTGGCTTCCTTTGGCTCGGCCGGCATGGCCAGGAACGCCTCCGGATGGTTTCGCTGGAATTATTCAGGCTACGAAGCCAAGACGGAATGGCCGGCGATGCGCGCCCTCGGAGAAGGATACAGAGGCGAAGCCGACGATGGGCGATTTCTCTGGGAAAAACAGGACCAACGCGACAACCAGGATTTCGGGTCGGAACGCGCTTTCGAAAACCTGCCCCTTTTCACGGGCCATCCGACTTCGGAGGGCATCCATTACGGTTCGAGCATGATGGCGAGGGCCAGCACCTATCTCCAGAGTTCATATTCGCCCAATCCCGTCGACCCGGAGATGGAGCGCATCTATTCGGAAATCGACCCACAGTCCTGGTCAGCGCGATTTTCCCTCCTCAACGCGCGCTACATCATCACGCATTCATCGACGATCACGCCTTTGTTCGCCGCTCATCCTTCTTTCGCCCTGGATTCGGCGAGGGGCAAGTTTTCCGTGTTCAGGTTCCTGGAATATCAGGATCGCTATGTCGAGGCTTTGCCCGAAAATGCCCTGTCCATCGTCAAAGCGGGAGCGGGCGGTTTCAAGACCGATTACTACCGTTTTTTCAGGGAATACGAACTCTACAGCCATCCTTTCGTCAGCTCGGAATTCTCCGACGCGGCGCTCGAAGCGCTGGGAAAAAGCTCAGGGAACCTCTGGGAGAATTATGACGACTACAGGAATCTCTTTCTCGCCAAGGAGGCCCTCGCCTCCGCGATGACACCTTCCGGCGGGAAAAGCCAGATCAGCGGCGAGCATGTCGATAATTTTTCGATTCGCTTCGACACCGCTTCGCCCGGAACGCCTCATTACATCAAGATTTCCTACGCGCCGGGATGGAAATCCCGCGGCGGCGAAAAAATATATCCGGTGTCTCCGGGCTTCATGCTGGTCATTCCAAAAACCGGGCATGTCGAACTCATCTACGGCAGAACTGTCTGGGAAATTCTCGGGCTGCTGCTTAGTTTTCTAAGCCTGCCGGCGGCGCTGCTGTTCTGGAAAACTCATCCGGGACGACGCTTCCCCTGGAGACTCCTGTTTCGGCTGGCCTTCGCCGCTTTTGCCCTTGCCGCCATCTTCCTGGTACTCCAGACTTCAGCCGGTCTTCCCGCTCTGGCAAGGGATATCGATGAGGCGCGGAGGCTCAATCTTTCGGCGCCGGCGCAGAGGGAAAAAGCCCTCGCCCTCGTCGAACCCTGGGCCACCGCGGAAAACCTGGAACGCTTCGACAACAAGCTCGCCTTCGACGCTTTCAGGATAAAGGCCCTTGCCCTGCTTCGCGAAGGAAAGGCCGAAGAGGCCGCGGCGGCTTTGGACATACTGCGGACGCGATACCCCCATACCAGAGCGCTTAAGTCGTTGCCAACACTGAGGTGACGAGGAGTATCGGCTTCCGACGATTTTTTCTGTTAATGGCCGGATATGAACAGGTCAATGGCTGAGGTTTTTGAATTTTGGATGTGTCGCTCGAGGCTGTTGGCTGCTTCGCTAATTTGGCCGGCCAAGATTTGATCGAGAATGGCTATATGTTCATCCACCGAGTCTTCCAGACGGGACTTGCTCTTGCCACAGAGAATGCGAAGCCTGTGGTTTTGGTCATAGATGGTGTCGAGCAAGTCCATCAAGTACTTATTGGGGCAAAGAGACCTGAAATAGGCATGCAGCTCGTCGTCCAATCGGTATTTGCTAGCCTCGTCTCCATCGGCCTTCGCCTTAAGGAACCCATTCTTGAGGGCCTGTACATGCTGGAGATCTATCTGTTCGCGATAGCTACGCAAAATATAAGGTTCTATGATAATCCTTACCTGGAAGATATCGCTTATCTCCCTGTATCCGACACCTTGAACCATTACACCGCGTTGAGGAATAAGCTTAACGAAGTTTTCCTGTTCCAAACGGCCTATGGCTTCGCGAATCGGCGTGCGGCTTATGCCCAGTTCTTCCACGAGATCGACATCACGAAGGAAGTTGCCGGGGGGATACACGCATTCCACTATTCTGCTCTTTATCGTCCTGTACGCCAAATCTTTCAGATTGCTTTTGTCCATATGGCGACCACAACTCCCCAACTCAATTGGTAGGACCTCCCGGAGGCCGAGATCACTATAATCCAGATCTTCCGCGTTGTATACACAAAATATTCAGTCGTGATTCAGGAAATATGCGGTTACGCTGCGTTAGGCGCCATCCGCAGCAAGTGGTGGTAATCCATCTCGCCTTCTCATTTCTCCTCACTGGTTGAGGCATTCTTCTGGGCTACTGATGTCTTCCACGCATGCAAGGCTAGCGCAGCCGCGATAACCGCGTAGCAGGCGAACACACGGAAGTACTCACCCACCTGCGCATCGTTGAAGAGGTTTTTGCCGGCGATTGGCGAAAAAATAAACATGGTATGAAAGAGAAAAGCGCCAAGCAGAGCGTGGCTGATGCTTGCCTTCTTTATAGAAGCACCGCCTACGAGAAGGGCCGCTATGGCGAAAGTACCGACATTTTCGTGAGCCGAATATGTAGTGAAATTACCGATCTCCTGGATGAAGACGAGTTGGCCCAAAGCCGCCAAAAGCGTTGAGATCATAATGGCCGAGATCCTGATGACGTTGACCTTGATGCCCATAGCGGAGGCGATCGCCCTATTCTGGCCGACCGCTGCTATGTCGCTTCCCAGCTTCGTGCGCGATAGATAGGCGATGTACAGACAGACCGTGGCAATGATAATGCCTGTAGCCACAGGTATCACCGTCGTCTGCATGGCGAAGAGAAAAAGCGGGGATCCTGCCCTTAAGGCAAAATAGGCGACGCCTGCCAACATACCCGCGATCAATCCGCGAAGCTTACCGAGGTCGATCCGCTCCCCTCGCCCGAACCTTCCAATCACCGCCCGCAGTATCCAGAAAGCCAGGAAGGCAGCGAGGCCAACAATAATCACTTGATCCAGCGGAAGCTGCCACAGTTTATTAATTGCGCTTCGCGTGGCTCTATCCAGGGTTATGGGAGTCGTCAGACCGACTCCGCTCGTGAGGAGCAAATCCTTATTGCGGATGGGAATGACGGGGCCGCAAAGGAACATCAACACCAGGTCGTAAATGCCCTTGGAGAAGAAGCCGAGTATCATACCGGTAATCATCTCTTGACCCTTGGTCCTGTTGAAGAGCCTTCCTGCCATGTAGCCGAAGATCAGCGACAGGGGAACGCTCGCGAGGAAAGCCGCCAAGAGCCCCAGAAAGCCTGACATATTGAAATTCAACACGAAAATGACACCTATCTGCGCCGCCATCGCGCCCAGCACGATACTGAAGTTGAGCCCCATGCCGGCCCATACCGGCACGAGGAGGGCCAGAATGAGGATGAGGTTGCGGAAGAGGCGGGTGCAGATTTGATCGACGATGTATGCGAAAGACTGTTTCGCGAGAATGATCTCCGCCGCGCAGATGACACAGAAGAGAATGGTTACAACATTATCGATCAGCATGCTTTTTATACTTCTCGCAGATTTGCCGTTTTTTATTGTATTCTTCATTCCTTGCTCCCCGATTGCATCCTGGAAAGCGCGTAAAGGATGACTCCATTGCTCACGATCGTACGTACTACCTCGGACAGGTTGCCCTCGGGGATCATGCTATTAGCTACAGGCACAGCGACGGCTAGCATCGTCTGGAACATTACCGTACCTAGGACAATATTGAGGATCGAGATTTTCTTCGGGCTGGCGCCTCCAATCAACACCGCCGAGATCGCCGGGAAGGCCATCATCAGCGGAGCATTGTAGAGCTGGTAGAAGCCGAATCCCTGTGCGTAGATGATGATTCCCACCCCCCCGAGGACGGTGGACAGGATTGTGCCGAGCGCGCGCATGGAATCCACTTTTATGCCGTTGGCGAGGGCGTACTTGGGATTAGCCCCGGCGGCTTTCATCATGAGCCCCGCCTTGCTGCGCATGAAAAGCCACATGGCGAGACAAAAAAGGCCAGCGACCAAGAAAAGCCCGACGGGTACGTCGACACCCCAAAGCTTCAGCGCCCACAGGTTGTTCAGCGCTCGGTCGTACCAGGCATCGAGCGTAATAGTGGTGCGCAGTCCCTTGCCTATCGGCCATACGATTGAAGGATGGCTGAAGGGCAGGATGAGCCACGCGATGCACATAAGGGCGACGACTGAAAAGCCAACATAGGTCGAGACCATCATTTCGCTTCCCTTCACGCGGTTGACGAGGAGGCTGTACGCGTACCCCGCGGCGACGCTGAAGGGGATGGAGATCAGCATCGCCGCGGCTATGCCGGCGATGCCGGTCATATTGAACTGGAGGCTTATCATGCCCGCGACGAGGCCGCACTCGATGCCGAGCGGTAGGGCGAAGTTCATGCCTGTTCCCGCCATGATACAGGGTGCCATGGCGAGCGAGAGAACTATGTTGATGCCTACGCGCACGAGACACTGGGAAAAAGTGAGCGCAACGGGAAGGTCCAGCACGAAGAGCATCATATTGAGGAAGAGGATGAAGAGGAGGATGACGATTCTTGGGAGGCCGAAGCTTTTCAAGCCCGCTTTCACTCTCGCGATTCCCGCGTACTTCATCGCTTCACCCCCTCGCCCGACATGAGCAGCGCGAAATCCACGTTGGGGGCTTCCGGTTTCAGTATTCCTTCCACTTTACCCGCGGTCACGATGGCGATCCTGTCGCATACGCTTCGCAGTTCGTTCAATTCGCTAGATGTCATCACGATCGTGATCCCCTGTTCCCTGTTGATCTTCACGAGATAGTTGAGAAGGATTTGCTTGGCCCCGATATCAATGCCCCTCGTCGGTTCGGAGACAAAGAGAATCTTGGGTTGGGTGATCAGCGCCCTCGCCATACAGACTTTCTGCTGATTGCCCCCGGAAAGGCTACCAACAGACTGCCTGGGGCTGGCGCAGCGGATATCCAACTCCTTTATCATGGTCTTCACTCTATTTTCTGCTTTCGACATGCTGAATAGGCTAAAAGGGCCGAGTTCCCTCAGGTAACTATCATGGACGAGCATCTCCGTGAACACGGCGTTGAAAACGATCGATTCATCGAGGAGAAGACCCACGCCCTTCCTATCCTCGGATACGAAAGCCATGCCCTTGTGGAGGGCCTCGCCTTCCATGCCAAAGTCGAGAGGTTCCCCTTCATAGGCGATGCTGCCTTTTGCCGGGTACATGCCGAAGACCGCGTTCGAGATGCCGGCCTTGCCATGACCGGCGAGGCCCCCGATGCCGAGGATCTCTCCCCGCCTTACCTTGAGACAAATGTCGCGGGTCCTTTCTCCCGGCATATCCACCTGAAGGTGTTCGATTTCGAGCACCACATCGGCATCGTCAAAAATCCGGTCGGCGTTGACGAGGCTTCGGGAATCGAGCTTCCTCCCGACCATCAGCTCAGCTATCTGCATTTTCGAAGTACTCTGGATGTTCTCGTCAAAGACCATCTGGCCGTCGCGGAGGATCACCACGCGGTTGGCCAGCCGCATCACCTCATCCAGTCGGTGGCTTATGAAGATGATCGCTATCCCGCTCTCCGCCATCGTCTTGATGCAGGCGAGGAAGCGTTCGGCTTCGCTCTCCGTGAGCACGGCCGTGGGCTCGTCCAGGACGAGGAGCTTCAGGTTATCCTTGTTGAACTCCCTGGCGATCTCGACGAATTGCATGTGTCCGACCGCGAGGTGTTCGACGGTATCCAAAGGATCGATGTCGATGCCGAGCGTGTCGAGGGAAGCGCGGGCTTCCCTCACGATCGAATCGAGATCGAGCACGCGGTAGTTCCTGCCTGCGAGCCCGCTGATGAGTGTCGGCGAGAGGTTTTCCCTGTTGAGCTTGATATTGCGGGCTACCGAAAAGCCCGGGAGGAGCATGAATTCCTGATGTACCATGCCTATGCCCAGCGACATAGCGTCGAGGGGCGTGGAGATCCTAATGCTCTTGCCATCGAACTCGATATCCCCTTCGAAACCGCCGGAATCGCGGATGACGCTCATTCCGAAAAGGATATTCATCAGCGTGGACTTGCCCGCCCCGTTTTCCCCGACCAGAGCGACTATCTCCCCAGGTTCGATGGAAAAATCCACGCCGTTCAGCACGGTGTTGGAGGAAAAGCACTTTCTGATGTTCCGAAAGTGGAGGAGCTTCTGCTGAGCCATACCAATATATCCTTTCTATTATGTTTCCCGGGAAGGTTCCGGCGGTCGACTTCCTTGACACTATGACAGGCGCTGAGCTTTGGAAAAGCCTCCCGCTCCCATCGAAGGCCAAGCGGGAGGCGGAAGGCTACGACGCCCTCATTGAGGCGCTACCCCTAAGAAGGTGCCTGTTTTACAGCGTTATGAACTTGCCCAACACCACGAAGAAATTTTCGTAGGACTTGCCGGACTTAATGTCGGTATATTTGCGCACGCCGACTTCGCCGCCGGCGAAATCGGAGAAGATGCTCGTGAACTTGGCCAGGTCAGCTCGATTCGTGAATTCGCCATTGCAGTAGGCCATCGCGTAGTCTACAGCGCAGTTGATGAACATGGTGTGCATCGGGGCGCTCCAGGCTCCCATGCGTCCAGTCATGCCTTTCTTGGCAAGCTTAGCGCTTATCTGTTGCTTCATGTATTCGACATTGCCCTTCTTGTCGGCGGGAATCGTGATGCCGAGAGCGCCTGGGAAGGCGTAAAACACGCTGGGATTGTCGGGCATGGGGTAGATAGCGCCGGCTTCGTAGATCGCCTTGCACATCGGTTCTTGCTGACCGGCATTCGTGCCGAAGAAAGCGGTGTCTTTACCGTATTTCTGGACCTTGCGCGGCACGTCTTCCAAGATGAACTGCTGGGTCGCGGCGATGCCAGCGTCGCTCATTGGGTCAGGCGATGTGCCGTCGATAAACACGATGCCCAGTTCTTCGCATTTCGCCTTCATATTGGCGCGGCGTGCGATGTTGAGGGGCTGGGCCATGTGGCGGGGGAAAGAGTAGTGCACAAGCGTCTTAGCATGCATCTTGGCCGCGGCCTGGGCGACAGCGGTGCCCATCTGCGCGACATCGGGATGGAAGACAAGATCGGCAGCCGAACAGATGACATCGGGAGCTTCGCTGGGTACACCCGCCAGGAGGAGAACATCCTTTCTCTTTTCCCTGACTTTTTCCATCGCCGCTGAAGTACCTTCCATAGCAGTGTTGAACACGATCGCCTTGATGGTGGGATCGGCTGCCATTGAAAGAGCGATGGAGATAGTCGTCTCCTGCTCGCTGTTTGCCTTGTCTGGGAAGGTCTGGTGGATGATCATCTCACCGTACTTTTCCCTTACCGATTCGGCCGCTCGGTATTCTTCCTCAGCCTGGGAAACCGTGGCAGTCAGGATGCCAATCTTGAATTTCGGCTTGCCCGTGGCTGCAGAAAGAGAGAAAACCATCGCGAAAGCCAGCGCCCACACAATTGCTTTTTTCATTTCCGCCTCCTTAAAACTATGCTAAGACGCATTCACATAACGCCTTAATTCAAAAATCAATATTCCTTCATATGCTCAAGCGTAAGGCAAAGCATATTCCATTCCTTTTGAATCGCGCTGACGTCAACAGACTCCTCCGGAGTGTGGGCACCGATGATTCTGGTACCCGTGCAGACTATATCGGCGTCGGAGATATTCCTGAAGAACATTCCGCACTCGTTACCGCCATGGGACACTTCCACCACGAGTTCCACGCCATAGGTAGCCGTAAAGAGCCTTTTAATAAGCGAAGCCAGGCGGCTGTCGGCCTTGTACTCCCATTCGGGCGAGTTGGAATTGATAGAGTACTTCCCTCCAACCAGCCTCGCGACGCGCGCGCAACGATCCAGAAGAAACCGCTTTTTGCTGTCGAGACCGCTGCGGTAGAGGACTTTCACGACAATTCCCTGATCCGTCGTGGTTACCGATCCTATGTTGCCGCTCGTTTCCGGTAGGCCACTCACTTCCATACTCATGGTGACGACGCCTGAAGAAAGCAATAGTAAGGTATCGAGGATGCGCTCGGTATCGGCATTGGAAAATGCTTTCGCTGGCAAAGGATTGTCCTCGAGGATAAGCGAAACTCCAGGATCGCTCGCCTTGAGTTCCTTTCGCAGCGCGATGCGCCACTCGTCCAGCTTCTGAGCCATATCTTCAGACCAGCATTCTTCAAATGCGATGGCCGCGTCGCATTCACGGACTATGGCGTTCGTGTGTTCGCCGCCGTCGAAGCCGCATATCCTGACATCACAAGTCTTTTTAAGGTCTGCGATAATTCTCGCCATGAGGAGATTGGCGTTGCCCCGTTCTTTCGCTATATCGAGACCGCTGTGGCCGCCTTTCAGCCCGCGGATTTTAATGACTTTCCGAGTCCAGGCTTCATTCAGCGGCTGTGATTTCATGGGAAGCGTTATCTGAGCCTCCGCCACACCGGAACAGCCGACAACTATGCCCTCATCGCTGCAGTCGAGGTTTATGATGATATGTCCGCTCAATCTGTTAAAATCAAGCGCTTTAATGCCCCCCATACCCGCTTCCTCGTCCACCGTCAATACGACTTCGAGCGCCGGATGGGGAATATCCTTGGATTCAAGGACGCACATGGCGAAAGCCACCCCAGTCGCGTCGTCCGCGCCTAATGTTGTCCCGTCAGCGTAAATGCGATCTCCGTCTCGCATCACGCGTATAGGGTCTCTGGAAAAATCATGAGGCGATGAAGCGTTCTTCTCGCAGACCATGTCAAGGTGAGCCTGCAGAATGACGACTGGGAGTTTCTCATACCCGGGAGTCGCGGGTTTTTTGATTATCAAGTTATTGACTTCATCCTGATACGTCTTTAGTCCCCGCTCGACGCAAAAATCACGGATATGGTCGCTGATGGCTTTTTCATTTTTCGAACCGTGAGGTATCGAACATAGATCGCTGAAAATTTCGAGAACCCTGCGAGGCTCTATGCCTTCCAAGCACTTCACCATGGTTTTCACAACCTCCCTATTCCCATATTCCGTCCAGTGTTGCCGGAGGAACGAGACTCGTCGTCTTCCGCGCCTTAAAACTAAACCTATCCCACCTAAAACCGAAGCATGGTTTTAATATTGCAGCGCGTCGGATCCATGTTCTTCCGAAACGCCAGGTCCGCATCTTCGAAGGGCAATTCGGCCGTGATCAAGGATGAGACGCTATTCTCGATATCTTTATTCTGTTTCAGAACAGCTATCAAGCTGATAAAATCGCTTTTCATAGCGTTGCGGGAACCACAAACCATCAGTTCCTTTTTTTGGATATATGAATATGTCAGATCTACATTTCGATTGCTAACCCCAACCACAACGACTCTTCCATGAAAAGTGGCCGCATCGATGGCATTTACAAAAGCCTCGGGAGCCCCCGCCGCCTCGACACAGACATCGAAACCATCGCCGTCTGTGAATTCCTTCACCTTGTCCGCAAAAGCATCCTTTCCCAGCAGTATAACGTTCTTAGCGCCGTTTTCCGTTGCCTTCAGGAGTTTCCGTCCTACGACATCGGCCAACGTCACCTCTGCGCCTAAAAGACGCGCCGACAATAGGGCCAACATTCCAATCGGCCCCCCGCCCAGGACAAGCACCCTATCTCCCTTTTTCAAGCTCGCCTTCTGCATGGCGTGATAACTGATACAAAACGGCTCTACCATGGCGAGGGTGACGGCACTCAAACCCTTGCCGTCGAAAACATGTTCAGCGGGCATCACGATGTATTCTTGGAACGCCCCATCTCTCTGCGCCCCCATGGTCTCATTGTACATACAGCAATTCGAAAAGCCCTTGCCGCAGGAAAAGCAATGGCCGCAGTTGAAGTATGGGGAGGCTGTCACGATCATCCCTCTCCTGAGGCCGTATTGTATCTCGTCATCCCTATCGAGTTCTTCGATCATTGCGGAAAACTCGTGCCCGGGAATTCGCGGATACGAGGCGTAAATAAAGGTACCCTTATAGGTTCCTATATCGGAACCGCAAAGCCCGCCATACAGCAGCTTAAGGAGGACCTCTCCTTTTTTCCTTTGCGGTTTATCGCGTTCACCCACCCGTACCTTTCCGGGCTCTTCAATTACGATATATTTCAAAAAAGCACCTCTGTAATCTTATTTGTATATTATATTAATACACGTTGTATACAACCTGTATTTTTATTATACAGAGCATTTCAAAAAACGCAAGCGTTATTTTTCACGATTTTTATTTTTTCTGATCAATTGACGACCAATGGTCAAAGAGGGTTGCCTCGTGACGTCTGTAACATGTAAAATGAGGTTGGATTCTTGCCGATCGATGATAGTATCATATTCTAATAATTTCGATTATATACGAGCGAAAAAAGGAGAAATATGGGTCAGCGCAGATCCCCCTGCATAGAAAGCGAAACCATACTCCAAACCCTTTGGGAGAATTCTCCCGACGCTATCATCATCATCCATCCAGACGGGAAGATACTACGGGCCAACACGAAGGCGCTGCAGTTTTTCGGAATGGGCGGCAGGATATCGATGGATGGGCTGAACGTTTTCGACGCTATACTGCCTGAGGACCAGAACAGGGCCAGGACCAATATCGGCAGAGTCGCCATGAACGAGGAGCTCCAGGAAGCCGAGTATAAGTTGAACACCCCCGATGGGTCGCTGCTCTGGCGATCCATCAGGACAAAGCTCCTCTCCGGTCCGGAGGATGAGGAGAAAAAGATACTCATCGTGCTCAGGGACATCACCGATCAAAAAAACATGGAAGAGCACCTCCGCAGCCTGGCGGTAACCGATGACCTCACGGGCCTTTACAATCGCCGCGGCTTCGCTCTCGCGGCCGAGCAGGAGCTGAGGCATGCCTTCAGAAGGAAGGAAGAGCTCACGCTTCTCTTTTTCGATATAGATAATCTGAAAATGATCAACGACACCTTCGGCCATATCGAAGGCGACAAGGTTATCAAGTCCGCCGCCATGGCGCTGCGTTCCATATTCCGGGAGTCTGATATCGTAGCCCGATGGGGAGGGGACGAGTTCGTTGTCCTCGCCCTGGACGTTCCCAACGGAAGGGTTCCTGTCCTTCTGGAAAGGCTGGATAAAGGGCTGAAGCAGTACAACGAGCTGAACGCCGATTCCTACGCGCTGATGTTCAGTTTGGGAATCGCGAATTACGATTCGGAAAAACCCTTCAACTTGAGCGAGATGGTGCGGATCGCCGATAAAATGATGTACAAGGACAAGCAGGAGAAGAAATTGTCCCGCAGCGCGATCCTGAACTACAACCGCAGCGAAGCGGCGTTCTAATGACGGCGCTCTAGTAAGGCCGCCGCGGAAGCCTACCTTTTACCCTCTATGACATAACCGACGCCAGTCCATACGTTCTCGAACTCGGCGAGTTTATAGCGCCGGGGCACTTCCGCGGGGTCGGCCGCCGCCGGATCGTTCACCAGCACGTCGAAGCCGCCCGATTCATTCTTCTGAAGCCCCGCGATGAGTACCAGGTGTCCGTTCGTCTTCTTGATGGGCGCGGCGCTCAGCTGTCCCTCGGCGAATCTTATGCTCGCGATGATTATACGCCCCGCTGAAAGCTCGCTCACGATCATCTCGATGCTGGGGAAAAAGTCCAGTCTCGCCCTCAGCCCAAGACGCCAGAGAGAAGCCACGTTGAAAGGCCAATTCCCGTAGATTTTCGCGCCCGCGTCGTAGCAGTCCGCGGCCACAAAGGCGGTGGGCAGGTAGACGCCGAAATGCTGCAGCGCCATCGCCCCGCAGGTGGGGGAACATATTCTGCCGCGAATTTCCGCGGCCTCCGTCATCTGTGACCGACAGGGCACCTTGCCGGCCTTTTCCTGGAGAAGATAGGGCCGCGCGGTGGCTCGAGCGATGCTCCGGTCACGGGTTATGACGCCCATGCGTTTTACGATGGCGGCTCCATTCTTATCCTCGCCGGCTGAAAGCTCCATTTTCAGCCTGTAGCGTTCAGATTTCGCGGCCAGGATCAAGATATCCGTTTCGATGCGGGCCGTTTCGTCAGCGCAGGAAGCGCTGGCCGCTATCCTCGACCACCTTCCCATGGGGTACCAGCGCGACCATTGCGCGCCGCGTTCCGCCTGGAGGAATACTTCGACCGATCCTTCCCCCGCGGTATCGGTGTTCCACCATGGAAGCAGCCAATCGAAGGCGGGAGCGCTTATCGGATCGGTTTTCATGGTTCCGAAAGGGGAGCCGGAAGCGAGCTGAAGCCCAGCGGGAGACACGATCAGCCCCTCGAGTTTAAAGCCGATGTCATGCACCGGCGAATACGATCCCTTGAGATCGGTCCAGGGATCGGTTCCGAAAGACCAGAGGATTCTCATCGCTCCATAGGATGATGAGGAAAGTATGGCCGCGTCATCGGTTTCGCTCATGGTGGCATGATATACCGAGGCTGATCACAAAGCAAATATCTTTATCGCGCGGGGCGTCTTTCAGCCTTGAATCGAGGCGGCGCTTCGTCATAGGATGAGGGCATGAAAGGCTTATCGCCAATATGGAATCAGCGGAGTGAAATCATGGGCATCAAGCTCCCGAACCCTTTCCGAGTCCTGCTTGCCGCGGGCTTCCTGACTGCACTATTGACGGCCTGTTCCACTCCAAACATCCGGGCCTCCTCTGGAGGAGCCACCGGGAAGGAAGATACTAATATGGCTGCTTCATCTGTTGTGCTGGTCATGGCTCATCGCGGTTTCAGGGGCATCGCCCCAGAAAACACCCTCCTTGCCGCCCAGAAAGGCTACGACAGCGGCGCCGATTATTGGGAAACCGATGTGGCCGCGTCCTCCGACGGCGAGTTGGTCATCATGCACGACGACAACTTGGCGCGGACCTCCAACGTGAAGGTTCTTTTCCCGGAACGGAAGCCCTGGACCGTCTATGACTTCACCCTCGCCGAACTGAGAAGCCTGGATGCCGGATCCTGGTACGCGAAGGCCGACCCCTTCAAGCAGATCGCCGCCGGTCGCGTCACTCGGGAGGATCAGGGCGGCTTCGCGGCGCAGAAGGTCCCCACGCTTGCCGAGGCCCTCGAATTGACCAAGAGGAATGGGTGGAAGGTGAATGTGGAGATCAAGGACGCGACCGGCCATGCCTGCGACCCCTGGCTTGTCGAAAAGGTGGCTGAGCTCGTAAAGTCCATGGATATGACCGAATCGGTCATCATCTCTTCCTTCAATCATGAATACCTTGTACGGATGAAGAAGGCCGCTCCCAAAATTCAGGTGGCGGCGCTCATAGATAAGCCTATCGCCGATCCCGTGGCTACGCTCAAGCGCATCGGAGCCATCGCGCTCAATCCCAATTTCAAATATCTGGACGAGGAAACCGTCAAGCAGGTAAGAGCCGCCGGCTTCAACGTCTACGTATGGACGCCCAACGAAAAGGCTGACATGGAAAGGCTCGTCAAATGGGGGGTTACCGCGCTTATCACCGATTTCCCCGACAGGGCTCTTTCCGTGCTCGGACGCGCCGAGGGACATTGACCGCCGGCAGGTAAAAGACTGGCGTATGAATGGCCGGGAGAATCGCCTCTCCCTCAACTATTTGCAGATTTTCATTGCCAGCCTGGGTTTTACAGTTTAAACTAGGCAACGTACTGGCGGGCTTTAAGCCCAACTTAAGTTTTCAAGGAGGCATTTGATGAAGAAAATTGCACTGGTGGCAATGGTCTTCCTGATGGTCGCCGGCGCCTACGCGCAGACGAACATCGAATTCTGGCATGCTATGACGGGTAAAAACGGACAGATGGTTCAGACCCTGGCGGATAAATTCAACGCTACCCAGAATGATTACAAAGTAGTTCCGGTTTTCAAGGGCTCCTACAGCGATACGATGAATGCCGGCATCGCGGCTTTCCGCGCCGGACAGGCCCCCGCCATTCTTCAGGTCTATGAAGTCGGAACCGCGACCATGATGGCGGCCAAGGGCGCCGTGAAGCCGGTTTACCAGCTCATGGCCGAGAACAGCGAAAAGTTCGATCCCAAGGTCTATATCCCCACGATCACCGGCTACTATTCCACATCCAAGGGCGAGATGCTCTCCCTGCCTTTCAATTCATCCACTGCTGTCATGTACTACAACAAGGATGCGTTCAAGAAGGCCGGCCTCGATCCGGAAAAAGCTCCCGCCACCTGGCCCGAATTCTTCGACTATGCCAAAAAGCTCAAGGCTTCCGGCATGGAAGGCGGATTCTCCACCAACTGGATTTCCTGGATCCAGCTTGAGAACTTTTCCGCATGGCATAACCTTCCCTTCGGAACCCGCAATAATGGTTTCGATGGTCTCGACACCCAGCTCGTCTTTAATTCGCCTAAAGTCATCGAGCATCTGCAGACGATCTATGATCTGTCCAAAGACGGCACCTTCATCTATGGCGGACGCGAAAACAAGGCCAACCCCCTCTTCTCCTCCGGCAAGGTCGCCATGCATTTCGAATCCATCGGCGGTTATGCCAACTTCAAGGCCAACTGCAAATTCGATTTTGGCGTCGCGAGACTCCCCTATTATCCCGACGTCAAGGGCGCTCCTCAGAACTCCATCATCGGCGGAGCGAGCCTCTGGGTTCTCAACGGCAAGTCCAAGGGCGAGTACAAGGGCGTAGCGGATTTCTTCGGCTTCATTTCCCAGCCCGAGATGCAGGCGCTTTGGCACCAGAACACCGGCTACCTGCCCATCACCACGGCGGCCTATGAGCTCACCAAGTCGCAGGGTTTCTATGCCACCAACCCCGGTCCCGAAGTCGCCATCAAACAGCTGCTGAACAAGGCGCCCACCGGCAATTCCATGGGCATCCGCTTCGGCAACTTCAACATCATCCGCGAAATCGAAGACCAGACCTGGGAAGACATCCTGGCCGGCAAGATTTCCGTGAAAGACGGCGTCGCCAAGATGGTCAAAGACGGCAACAAGACGCTCCGCGAGTTCGAACGCCTCAACAAGTAAGTTCATATTTTCGAGGATTCATAGGGGCTGCCCTCCGGGCGGCCCCTTTTCACGAATTGCACTGGCCCGGCATGGATGCCTTCGATCCTCGGGCCAAGCTCCGATTCCATTCCAGTCTCAGGATGTTATATGGCAAAACAGTATGAATTCCCTTCCAAGGGCCTTCCCTATCTTCTGGTCCTCCCGCAGATGATCGTCGTGTTCCTCTTTTTCTTCTGGCCTTCAGCGCAGGCCATCTGGCAGTCTTTTTTCCTCCAGGATCCTTTTGGGGGACGCGTCATTTTCGTCGGCTTCGAAAACTACGCCAAGCTGCTGACCGATCCGGACTATTGGGCCTCATTCAGGGTATCGGTCCTCTTCGCCCTGGCCATCACCCTTTCATCGATGGCTATCGCCCTGTTTCTGGCCATACAGACCAACAAGAAAATACGTTTCGGCTCATTCTATAAAACCATGATGATTTGGCCCTATGCCGTCGCCACGATGGTGGCCGGCGTTCTCTGGCTTTTCATGTTCAACCCCAACGTCGGCGTCATCGCTTGGCTGCTGAAATATAAGATGGGCATTGACTGGAATCATCTCCTCAATACGAAGCAGGCTTTTCTCCTTCTCACTATCGCGGCCAGCTGGAAGCAAATTTCCTACAATTTCGTTTTCTTTTTGGCGGGACTCCAGGGCGTGCCCCTTCCTCTCGTCGAAGCGGCGGCGATCGACGGGGCCGGACCGACCAAGCGATTCTGGGCGATCATCTTCCCCCTGCTTTCGCCGACGACCTTCTACCTGCTCATTATGAATCTTGTCTACGGCTTTTTCGAGACCTTCCCCATCGTCCACCAGGTAACGGCCGGCGGTCCGGGCAAATCCACGCAGATTCTCGTTTACAAGGTATGGCGCGATGGCGTCATCAACCTCGACCTCGGCGGTTCCTCGGCTCAGTCGGTCATTTTGATGATCATGGTCATAGGGCTCACCGTATTCCAGTTCCGCTTCATCGAGCGGAAAGTCACCTACTAAAGGAAGCCCCCATGATCGAACAAAGAAAATCCGCCAGGGCTTTCCCGCATATCGTTCTCTGGATCGCCATCGTCATCATTGTGTTCCCGCTCTACTTTGTTTTCGTGGCGTCCACGAGAACGAGCGCCGATATCCTGGCCGCGCCCATGCCGCTCTACCCGGGCACGCACTTTTTCGAAAACTACGGTCGGGCTCTCAGCGAGGGTGCCGTGAACCTCGGCGCTTCCGCCATGACCATGATGAAGAATTCATTCATCATGGCTATGGGCATCTCCATCGGAAAAATCCTCGTTTCCCTTCTGGCCGCCTTCGCCATCGTATTCTTCAATTTCAAGGGAAGAAAATTCTGCTTCTGGGCTATATTCATAACCCTGATGCTGCCGGTGGAAGTGCGCATCATGCCCACCTACAAGGTCATATCGGACTTAGGCCTGCTGAATTCCTACGCCGGCCTCATTCTGCCCATGATAGTGTCGGCTACGGCCGTCTTCCTCTTCAGGCAGTTCTTCATGTCGGTACCAAGGGAGATAGCCGAGGCTTCGCAGATCGACGGCGCCACGTCCATGCAGTTTTTCAGGACTATCCTGGTGCCCATGACCCGCACGCCCATCGCGGCCATGTTCGTCATCCAGTTCATCTACGGCTGGAACCAGTATCTCTGGCCGCTGCTGATCACCACGAAACAGGAATACTACACGCTGCTCATCGGCATTAACCGCATGCTCTCGGGCGCCGACGTGCTCATAGAATGGCAGATCGTCATGGCCACGACGCTTCTGGCCTTGATTCCGCCCGTGCTCGTGGTTGTCATCATGCAGAAGCAGTTCGTGGCAGGCATGACCGATACCGAGAAATAGCGGAGATTTTTACAGGATACCGGGATAAGCAGGATTTACGGGAAAGATGAATTGAGGTTGAAGAAAGAGAAGGAAAGAAGCGGTAGATGCGATGGCGCGGTCAAATAGGGGCCGCGCAACGCCGATGTGAACCGTTTTTGACCCTAAAGTAAATGAAGCATTAAAAGGCCGGCCATCTTCCGATGGCCGGCCTTTCTCTATAACTGACTATTCTTACCTGTTTATCCTGTACGATCCTGTAATCCTGTCCAATTTTTTATTTGACGGCCGCGGCCCAGGCTGGCACGTCGATGCCGAAGTAATCGCGGGCATTGAACCAGCTCACGTCGCGGACCAGTTCCCTGGCGTAGCAGTCGTCGCCGGGCAGTTCGCCTGACTCCACCCAGCGGCCCGCGACCTTGCAGAGGATGCGGCGGAAATATTCGTGCCTCGGGTAGGAGAGGAAGGATCTCGAGTCAGTGAGCATGCCCACCCAGCGTCCGATAACGCCGACGGAGGCCGTCTGTATGAGGTGCCGCTCCATGCCGTCCAGGTGGTCGTTGAACCACCACGCGGCTCCGTACTGCATCTTCCCGGCCACGGCGCTCCCTAGCGCCGATCCCGCATAGGTTCCCGAGTAGCACTGGGCCAGGACGGCGAGGCTCGCGTTCTTCGTGTCGTCCAGCGAATAGAGGATGGTCTTGGGCAGGCTGCCCTCGGCGTCGAGCAGGTCGAGCAGGGAGGCCAGGGGCTGGATGACGACTGAGTCCGAGATGGCGTCGCCGCCGCCGTCGGGGCCGTAGGAGGAGAAGAGGCGCGTATTGGTGTTGCGGAGCGCCCCGATATGGAGCTGCATCGTCCAGCCTGCTTTGGCGTTGAGGCGGGCGACCTGAAGGAGAACGGCGGTTCCGAGCCTTTCGCGCGCGAGGGCGTCGACGTTTTTGCCGGCAAGCAGCGAAGCGACGATGGCGTCGAGTTCGCCGCCTGAGGCGAGCGCGAAGGGCGGGACGAGAAGCGCGTGATCGGAGAGTCTGCATCCGTGCTCGTGGAAGAAAGCGTGACGGCGCGAAAGCGCTTCGGCCAGGTCGGCGAAGCTGCGTATCTCCAGGCCCGCGGCCGCGCCCAAAGCCGCGGCGTAGGCTTTCCATGCCATGGCATCCTGGGCGTTCATGGCCTTGTCCGGACGGAAGGCGGGAAGAATCCTCGCCACTTTCTTTCCCGAGACCGCGGCGGCTCTTCCCACCTTCGGATCAGAGGCAACGGCTTCGTGCCACCGCAGGTCGTCGGCCGGATCGTCCGTCGTGCAGACGACAGCGACGCCGTAATGTCTCAGCATGCTCTGCGGCGAATCGCCCCGCTCCCTGATGATGGCGTTGGCTCTTTCCCTTATGGCGAGTGCGTTTCTTACCGTCAGCACGTCGTCTATCCCGTAGGTTCTCCGCAGTTCCAGATGGGACCAATGGAGAAGTGGATTGCCCGGCGACTGTTCCAGCGCGGCGGCGAAGGCTACGAATTTATCGCCCCAGGAAGCACTGCCCGAGCAGAGCGACTCGTCAGCGCCGTTCGAACGCATGATGCGCCATTTGTAGTGATCGCCCTTGAGCCAAAGCTCGGCGATGTCGCCGAAGGGCTTGTCCTCAGCTATTTCCCTGGGTGAAAGGTGGCAGTGATAATCGAAAATGGGCAGACCGGCCGCGTCCTCGTGATAGAGTTTTCGCGCCGTATCCGTGTCCAGAAGAAAGTCTTTGTCCATGAATGCTTTTTTCATATATTGTCCGTCAGATAGCCGCCGTCGACCGGTATGCTTACGCCGGTTACGAAACCTGATGCCGCGTCGCTCGCCAGGAAGAGCGCCGCTCCCCAGAGTTCCTCGAATTTTCCGAAGCGTCCGAAGGGCGTTCGTGAAACGATCGAGGTTCCTCGGGCTGTCAGACCGCCATTCGGATCGAGAAGGAGAGCGCGATTCTGATTGCCCACGAAAAATCCGGGGGCTATAGCGTTCACCCTGATACCGTGGGGAGCGAGCTCCTTGGCGAGAGCTTCGTTCAGGTTCAGGACGCCTGCCTTGGCCGCGTCGTAAGCCCATATCCCGGAAAGCGCCTTGTAGCTCGTCATCGAGGTCATGTTGATGACACGGCCCTTGATGCTTTTGCTTATCCAAAAGCGCGCGAATACTCTGGTAGGCGTCACGAGGCCCGCCATCAGGTTGAGCGCGAGAATATCCTTGAAAAGGTCCTCGTCCACATCGACAAAGGGCGCCTTCCCCCTGTTGCCGCCGACGCCGTTGATCAGTATGTCGGGTGCGGCGCCCGCCATTTTTTCGGATTCGGCCAGGGCTGCTTCGCAGGCTTCTTTCGAGCCTGTATCCACCGTTACGGCGAAGACGCGTCCGCAGGAGGCTTTGCCGCCGCCTTCGGCGGCGGCTTCGGCGACGATGCGGGCGGCTTCCTCCATGGGGTGGTTGGTGCCGCGGCCCCAGAGAATGACGGTGGCGCCGGCCTTGGCGAACCCCACGGCTAGATTGCCTGGGATTCCGCCGCCGCCGCCTGTTATGACGGCGACTTTTCCTTCAAGCGAAAACATCGATTCAATGAATGACATAACAACTCCTCTCAGCTTCCCGGCATTATGAGATTCGGCAGGAACATCGTGATGGCCGGGATATAGGTGACCAGCAGAAGAACAATTATCATTGTTATATAGTAAGGCATCAAGGCTTTTGTCACCTTTTCGATGGAAATTCTTCCCACCGCGCAGCCCACGAAAAGCGCCGAACCCACTGGAGGCGTACAGAGCCCTATCGCCAGGTTGATCAGCATGATGATGCCGAAGTGAACCGGCGACAGCCCCAGGGTCGTAACCACGATGGGATAGAGAATCGGCGTCACGATGAGGATGAGGGGCGCCATGTCCATGATCATGCCGAGAAAGAGCAAAAGGACATTGATGAGGAGGAGAAGGAGATATTTGTTGGTCGTGACGGAAAGGATGAGTTCGGTCGCCTTGGCGGGAATGCGCAGGTAGGCCATGAGCCAGCCGAAGGCGCTCGCCGCCGCTATGAGGGCCATGACCATGGAGAGGGTTTTCAGCGAATTGTAGAGGATGCCCTTCATCGCCTTGAGGGGGATTTCCTTATAGACGAAGAAGGTGATGAAGAAGGCATAGACCACGGCGATGGCGGCCGATTCCGTGGCCGTGAAAATTCCGGTGATGACGCCGCCCATGATGATGACGGCCGTCATGAGGCCGAGGAAGGCGTCCTTGGATATCTTGAGCGCATCCTTGAAGGAAACCTTGGGTTCCTTGGGGTAGTTGCGCTTTTTGGCGATGATGAAGGAAATGATCATCATGGAAAGTCCGAGGGATATTCCCGGAATGTAGCCCGCGAGGAAGAGTCTGCCTACGGACACGCCTCCCGCCGCCAGCGAGTAGATGATCATGTTGTGGCTCGGCGGGATGATGACGCCCTGGGTGGAACTCGCCACGGTAAGGGCCACCGCAAAGTCCTCATCGTACCCTTTCATCTTCATCATGGGGATGATGATCGTGCCGGTGGACGCTACATCGGCCACGGCCGAACCGGAAATGCCGCCAAAAAACATCGAGTCCATGCAGTTGACCATGGCCAGGCCGCCCTGGATCCTGCCCACAAAGACATTCGCGAGCTCGATGAGCTTTCGCGCTATGCCCCCCTGGCTCATCATTTCGCCCGCCAGTATGAAGAAGGGGATGGCGAGCAGAGAGAAGGATCTGACACCCTGCACCATCTGCTGAACGATGGCCATGAGGGGGATTTTCAGGTAGATGGCCGTCACAAGCGAGACGGAAGCGAGCGAATAGGTGATGGGGACGCGAAGGACCATCAGAAGGATAAAGCCTCCCAGGAGCAGGGTGGTCGCGACGGCGGGATCATTCATGGAGGCCTCCGAAAATGTCTTTCAGCTTTCCTTCGCCGGAAAGGTAGTCGTCGAGGGATTTATCGTAGGTATCCCACTTTAGGATATGCAGCAGCGCTTCGAGGACAATGGTCACACCGGCGAGGGGAACGACCATATAGAGAATTCCCGCTGGCCATCTCGTCGCCGGCATGATGGAGGTCATCGTGAATTGGACGAGGGTTTTTCCGTAGACTATCATGATGGCGCCGACAAAGATGACGATGATTTCCATGAGCGTATCGAGAGCTATATTAAGCCAATTAGGCATTTTTTCCCGCGGCATAAGGTTGATGGTAATGTTGAGTTTCTGCTTTACCCCAAGCCCCATCGAAATGAAGATGAACCACACGCAGAGCGTGAGGGCGACTTCTTCCGACCACAGAATCCCGCTGTTGAACACATAGCGCAGAAAGACGTTGGCGAAGACGATGAGGACCATCGCCACGATCATGATTTTCGCCAGCTCGACCAAAAAAATATGAATGAGGTTGATGCCTCTCAGGATCAGATCTTTCATATGGTTTATCCTGTTGCCGGCCAAACGCGGCAGCGATGAAAAGGCGGTCCGGCGAAAGGCCCAATGGCCTTAGACCGGACCGCTGTCAGAATGAGGAACCGATATTACTTTACGGCCTGGATCTGCTTGACGAAGTCCTGGATTTCCTTGGACTGCTTCGCGTAGAGCGGAGCCATGAGGGCTACCCAGGGGGCCTTGTCGGCAACGGTGGAGACCTGCGATCCGCCGGCCTTTACCTTATCGATGGAGATCTGCTCGTACTTGGCCCACTCGGCGCGCTGGAAACTGACGGCGTCGGCGGCGGCCTGCTTGATCAGATCCTGGTCAGCCTTGGAGAGCCTGCCGAGGGAAATCTTGGAGCCGATAATGATCTCGGGAACTCTTGTGTGCTCGTCGAGGGTGAAGTACTTGGCGACTTCGAAGTGGCTAGTCGAGAAATAGGAAGCCCAGTTGTTCTCGGCGCCGTCGACGACACCGGTCTGGAGGGCAGAGTAGACTTCGCCGTACGCCATGGGGGTCGGCACGGCGCCGAAGGCGGAGACGAGACCCATCATGAGTTCGCTCTCCTGAACGCGGATCTTGAGACCCTTGAGGTCGGCGGGCGTCTTGACCGGGCGCTTGGAGTTGTAGAAGTTGCGCGATCCGCCCTCGAACCAGCCGAGGCCGATGAAGCCGAAGGGCTCGAGGCTGGCGAGGAGGCTCTTGCCGATATCGCCGTTGAGGACTTTCCACATATGGGCTTCGTCCCTGTACAGGTAGGGCATCTGGAAGGCGTTGAGCTTGGGAACGAAGGCGGCGACCGGGCTCACCGAAACGCGGGTGATGTCGATGGCGCCGAACTGCACCTGCTCGATGACAGCCTTTTCCTGGCCAAGCTGGCTTCCGGGATAGACTTCGATGACGATTCTTCCGTTGGAGCGCTCCTTCACGAGGCGGGCGAACTCTTCATCGCCCATTTCCGTGGGGTAGCCCTTGGGATGGGTTTCAGCCAGTCTCAGGACTATCGCCTTCTGGGCGAAAACCTGAACCGGCATCAGGACGGCGAGAACGAGCATGAGTCCAAGGACGAACTTTGCTTTTTTCATTGCGTTGCCTCCATTTAAACTATGGCTATAGAATAACCTGTTATTATTTTGAATCCATTCGGCCTATCGCGGTTTTGTATAGTTTTGACTATTTTTTGTACTTTTTTGCGGTCTGTTGGATATACTGCTTCGGGTTCTGGCCTTCGAATTTCTTGAATACGCGCGTGAAATATGCCTGATCCGAATAACCGACAAGATAGCTCGCTTCTTTGATGCTCCCGCCGCCCGCCATCAGCTCCTTGGCCCTGTTGACGCGCACGCGGCCCAGAAGTTCGCTGAAGCCGATGCCCAGTTCCCTGGAAATGGCGTGGGAGAGGTGGAAGGAATTGACACCCAGCGCTTCGGCGGCCGAAACCAGCGTGAGTTCCCTGGAGTAGCCGCTTTTAATATAGTCGAGCGCCTTCATGCCGAGGCTCCGCGGGCTCGCGTCCGTCGCGCTCATATGTAGCAGGTCGCCCTCCCCTTTCCTGGGCAGGGGGGCGAGCCTCACGGCGGGGCAGTCGGCGGATGCGAGCCTGGAGCCCTCCAGCGCTCGCGAGAAGAGAATGTCGGCATCCTCCCGCGAAGGGCCGGCCAGGCCACAGAGGAGGATGCGGGGAGCGCTGTCCCTGAGTCTTCTGCCACCTTCCTCGACGATGGGCCAGAGAGGGTCGCCCCGCAGATTCTTCTGGAAGCCCCCAGGAACCCAGATAGGTTTTTCAGTTTCCGCTGATCCGGTTAGCGCCTTATCCGAAGGAGCCCTCCCTGTTTCCAGGCCGTAGAGGAAGATGAAGCCGCAGTCTTCCGCGGCAGTGGCTATGATTTTGCGGGAACGCTGGACGGCGATCTTGCAGGCCGCAGAAAGCGCCAGATCCGCGTATACCTTCTCGGTCGAGGCCGCGGCCATGCCCGAGGCTGTGGTCATGCCCGACGCGGCGTGCAGCCTGAAGACGATCACGGACCGGGACAAGTCCGTCAGGGAAGCCAGATTCTCGTATTCCCCGACGCTTGCCGCGTCGAGGCTCCCCGCCTTCATCTGGGCGGCTAGAGCGCTTTCCAGCTTCCTCGCGGCTTCGGATATAGCCGTGATGGACTCTTCCCTCTTCCTGGACAGGGATTCCGGCTCCCTGTTCGCTTCCAGCGAACGTTTCAGCGCCGACAGCACCTCATCGGCTGAGGCGGGTTTGAGAAGATATTCGTAGACGCCCTGACGGATGGCTCTCTGGGCGTATTCGAAGGTGTCAAATGCGGAAATGATGACGATCGGGGCGAGGATGCCCGCCTTTCGCAGCGCTTCAGCGGCGCCGAGACCGTCGAGGCCTGGCATTTTAACGTCGAGAAAAATCGCGTCGTAATGTCCGGCCTTGCCCAGTTCCAGCGCTTCGTGTCCGTTTCTGGCTTCGTCGATGAGGAATTCAGGCTCGAGCCCGCTGCCGTCGATGATGAACCGCAGCGCCGCCCTCTCCAAGTCTTCGTCGTCGGCGATCAGGATTCTGGCCAACGCGATACTCCTTTCATCGGGATGGAAAGCCTGATGATGGTGCCTTTTCCTGGCTTCGAGTAGAGTTCGAGCCTTCCTTCCGAACCGTAGAGGAGGAAAAGCCTCGTGGCCACGTTGGCCAGGCCAATGCCCGTGCCCGCGAGCAGCCCTTCTTTGGCTTCGATAGTGCCCATCGAGGCGTTCCTGATGACCTGGCGCAGGCGGATGAGCGTTTCCTGAGGTATGCCCTGTCCCGTATCGATGATGAAGGCCTTGATGTTGTCCCCTCTTCTCTGGACGGAAACCAGAATGCGGGTGTTGTCTTCCTTGGGTTCGATGCCGTGGCGCACGGCGTTTTCCACCATAGGCTGGAGGAGGAATCGCGGTATCTTGATGACGCTCAGGGCCGTGTCGAAGCGTATTTCCCAGTCCAGCCTCTCGCCGAAACGGGCTTTCTGGAAGCTCAGGTATTCGCGCACGATGCCGACCTCGTCGCCCAGGGGGACATAGGGACCGCCTTCCTTCATCGTGGATCGAAGAAGCTTGGCCAGGGAAATAGTGAGCTTTTCCGTGGCGGGAGCGCGCTCGAGGAGGGCGTTGCGCGCGATGGAATTGAGGGCGTTGAAAAGGAAATGGGGACGCATCTGGTCCTGCAGGTTCATGAGCTGGGCTTCGCGCAGGGCCTTTCCCATGGTGAGCAGGCTTGTCTCCTCGTCATGAAGCTTCTTTTCGAGCTCGGCTTTTTCCTTCAGGTCCTCGATGTAGGTGCGGATGTTGGCGCTCATGAGGTAAAAGCTATCCGTGAGTATCCCCACTTCATCCCGCGACTTCATCCTCAGGGGCGCCACATCCAATTCTCCCCTGGCGAGCTTCTCGGAGGCCTTGGCAAGGTTGCGTATCGGTTTCGTTATGGAATTGGCGACGATATAGACATAGCCGAGGAGGAGGACGCCAGCCGCTATCATCCCCAGGAGAATGGCGTTGTTGATGAACTTGGCCTGCCTGCTTGAGGCGCGGAAGCTTTCCTCTCCCTCCTTCATGAGAATGCTGAGGAGGCGCGAGAGGTACATGTCCACGTAGCCGGCTATCCTGTCGGCGCGGGCGAAGTCGACATAGTAATCGCTTCGGCCTGTAGCCCTGAAGGAAAAAGAACGGGCCACAAGGGGCAGATAGGCATCCAGGCCGTAGCCGGTGGCCCTGACTTCGAACCCGGCGTCTTCGGAGAGAGATTCGAGCGGGGCGAGGGAATTGTCGAGGACCGACAGGTTGGCGATGGATTCGTAGAGTTCTTCAATCGGCCTGGACGAAGGTTCCCTGAGGAAACGGTCGGCGTCGGCCCTGAAGCTGTTGAGGGCGACGCGCATGCTGTGGACGAGATGATAGTGGTTGAGGCGGGTTTCGTATTCCTCGGCCACTTTATAGGTGGCCCGCTGCGCTATGATCTCCATCGCCACCATGAATATGATGGCGATGCCCAGGAAGGCGAGAAGCCGACCGCGAATCCCTATCCTGAAGCGCCTGCCCTCAGCGGCCATCCCAGTCTATCCGAGAAAGAGTGGCGTGAGGTGGCGCTCGAAGAGGTTGGCGGTCACGTTCCGGCTTATGTGCGCTTTATGGGTTTCCAAAGCCTTCAGATACTCATTCCCCATCTCTGCCGCGACCTTGAAGCCGACATGGATGAGCTGCCTGAAATCGCGATTGTAGCGGGGATTTTTCCTGTCATGCCTGAGCGCGGAGACGTAGGCGGCGGAATCCCAGTTGTACACTTCGGCGGGCGAAGGCAGCCTGGATTTGGAGATGTCGATGACGGTGGCGTAGGGCTTGGAGAGTTCCTCGAAGCGGCCATATGCCTGGTCGTAGATCTTCTTGGCGAGCTCGAGCCCGCTGCCGCCGGCCTCGGCCAGGCCGATCACTTCCTCGAGCCACGTGGTGCCGGCGGTCTTCAGGTGGAGGCCGCAGCCGAGCCGCTTTATGATCTTCCCGATTCCGGGGTAGAGGCTGAATTTGTCGCTTCCGGTATGGATGGAGAGCTTGAGGCTGGCGGGGAGGGAGAAAGCGCCGATCGCCCACATGGCGACCTTGGCGTCTTCCTCGAACTCCCTGAGGAAAGCCGCGGGGTCGCCGACATAGTCGACGCCCTTGTTGAAGCGTCCCGAGAATTTAGGGGCTATGGTCTGGACGGGAACGCCGACTTCGGCGAGTCCGGCGAGGATGACGATCATCTCGGCCGGGGATTGGGGTTCGTCCGTCTCGTCCATGGAGACTTCTATATGAAAATTGCCGTCGGGCTTAGATTCCAGGATTTTCGCGTAGACCTTGGCCGCTTCATCGATGGCATAGAGATATTTTCGGGCGCTCTTTTCCATGAGTTCCGCCGTAACCGGTACCGGCGCGCTTTTGTCGCCGACGAGGCTCTTGCGGCTGGCGAGGAAGGCCTGGATGCGCTCCGCGGAAGCGGGTTTGCCGATGAAATCGGCGACATCGATGGTGAAGAAATCGCAGTAAGCCATGAACTTGTCGACATTCTGCAGGCCGATGTGGTCAGCGTCGACGCAGTACGAGCCCGCGAATCCGGTGACCTTTATGGCCGCGTCGGCGGCGGCGCGCTGGTCTTTGGGTTCGGTGCCGATTATTACGTGCTCGCGATTGCTCTTGTTCCAGACTATGGAGGCGTTCACCCCTTTCTCGGCCAGAAGCTGGAACGCGCGAATCTGCGCCTCGCCCTGTCTGCCGAATCTATCGCCCGTTCCTACCGAATATTTGCTCAATACTTTCATGAAATTGATCTCCTTTCGATCTATCTGCTATACCCCGGAAGCCGTTCCTGGTCAAGGTGGAACCGAAACCGGGGCCAATCTTGAATCCGCGCCGCCTCCTTGTTACACTTCAATGTATACGACGAATGGACGCGACGGCGTCGAGGAGCAGCTATGATGTACGTAACCCGGGGCTCGGCCCAGGAAGAAATAACGCCGAAAATTCTCGCGGAACTGGTCAAGCGCGCGATCGAGGGAATCAGGGGGGCGAAGCGTGTCGTGGCTCTTCCGCCGGATATCACGCGTTTCCATTCCCAGGCCGGCGCGATCACCGACCTTCTCTACGAGAATCTGGGATCGAGACTCTCGGCCGTCCTTCCCGCCTTGGGAACGCACGCGCCCATGACGGCCGCCGAAATCGCCGCCATGTATCCGCGGACGCCGACCCATCTTTTCCGCGTCCACGATTGGCGAAAGGATCCGGTCGAACTCGATCGCATCCCGGCGAGTTTCGTGCGGGAAGTCGGCGAGGGTGTCGTGGATTACGACTATCCCGTCCAGGCCAACAAGTCGCTCGTCGACGGGAGCTTCGACGCCATCGTATCGATCGGCCAGGTCGTTCCCCACGAGGTTGTGGGCATGGCCAACCATGCCAAGAACATTTTCGTGGGAACGGGCGGCAAGGAAGCCATTGACAAGAGTCACTTCCTGGGCGCCGCCTACGGCATGGAGCGGATGATGGGCCGGGCCGATACGCCGGTGCGCCGCGTGTTCACAAAAGCGCTCGAACTCGCGCGCGGGAAACTGGCACCCGTCCTCTGGATCCTCACGGTCATGGGCAGGAACGACGAAGGCAGGCTCGTCATGAAGGGCTTTTTCGCCGGCGACGACATGGAATGTTTCGAGAAGGCGGCCGCCCTCGCCCGCGACGTGAACATCGATCTTCTGGACGAGAGCGTCGACAAGGCTGTCGTCTGGCTCGACCCTGCCGAATTCCGCAGCACCTGGCTCGGCAACAAAGCCGTCTACAGGACGCGCATGGCCATGGCCGACAAGGGCGAACTCATCATCATGGCGCCCGGCCTCGCCCACTTCGGCGAAGACTCCGGCATCGACGCCCTGATAAGAAAATACGGTTACCGCTCCTCCCCCGAAGTTCGCGAATTCGTCCGCGGGAACGAGGATCTCGCCTCGAGCCTGTCGGCGGCGGCCCATCTCATCCACGGATCGAGCGAAGGCCGTTTCCGGATCACCTATGCGCCGGGGCCCGGCATCTCCAGGGCCGAAATCGAGGGCGTGGGGTACGGTTATGCTTCGCTGGCCGAGATGCAGGCGAAATATGATGTAAAGAAAATGTCCCTCGGCTGGAATGAACTTGCGGGAGGGGAACGGGTATTCTTCGTTCCCAATCCGGCTTTGGGTCTCTGGTCGACGAAGGCTCGTTTCGGGGTATGAAGGCGAAAGGGTGGAGGCCCCTTTCAGCGCATTCCCCCTTCAGCGCATCACGAAAAGAGCTTCCGTGCCCGCCTTACCATCCCTTCGCTTTCCTATCGTCACTTTCCAGCCGTGAAGGTCAGCCGCCGCCTTGACGATGGTCAGCCCAAAGCCGTGGCCGCCGCCCGATCGGGAGGGCGAGCCCCGGTAGAAGGCGTCGAACACGTAGGGCGCATCTTCCTCGGCTAATCCTGTCCCGTCGTCGGCCACGGAAAAGGCGAACTTCCCTTCGTGCTGAATGAGCCTTAAGCTGATTTCGCCCTGATCCTGTGAATACTTGAACGCGTTGGTCACAAGATTTTCCAACGCCCGCTCGATCAGAAGCCTGTTCATCGTTATGGACGGAATGGCGAAATTGGGTTCAGGCGAGGCTTCCTCGCCGAATCCCCAAATCAGGTTTCTCTTCAGGAGACGGGCGTCGCTCGCGAAGCGAAGGCCCAAGGTCCGAAGCAGTTCGCCAAGGCTTACTTCTTCGACGGAGATGCTCCCCTCCCCGCCGATTTTCAGGAAATCGATGATCTCGCCCGTCAGGTCTTCCAGCTGTTTCGCCTTGTTCTGGATTATCTGCAGGTATTTCCCCTGCGTTTCCTTGTCGGAGGCCACATTGTCGGCCAAGGCGTCGGCGTAACCCTGGATGAGGGCTATGGGCGTCTTCAGGTCATGGCTTACGCCCATCAGCATCTTGGACCTGCGTACCAGCATATCCTTGAGATTGAGGCGCATGAGGTTGATCGACTTGGCGAGGAGGAGGATTTCGTGATTGCCCGATCCGGCCACTTCATGGTCGAGGTCGCCCGTGGCCACGATGGCTGTATCCTCTTCGAGGGTCTTGATGGCCCGGCTTATGGAGCGGAGGATGGCAAGCGAGATGACTCCCGATACGATGAAGAGAATGAGGGCGAAACTGCTTATGAAAAGGACTGTGCGGTTGCGCAGGTCCTGCCTGGTCCAGAAAGGCTGGATATCGTAGAGGATGAAGGGGCTGTCATCGCGCTTCGGGTCGATGGGATTGAGCTTGAACTCGGGTTTCGGCCCCGCTTGGCGATCATCTGTCGTGGAGGTGGCGATGTCCGAACTTGTTCGGCGTGGGGGAGCCAAGTCGGTAAGCCTGATCGAACTCCCCGGCATGATATGCGAGAAGGTGGAAAGGATGACGATGCCGTCGGCAGTCAGGAGCGCCACTTCCCGGAGCGGCATGCCGGCTTTCTCTGCTTCCTCGTTCATCGTTTCGACCGTCAGCGTGTCGCCCGCGTGCCATCGCTCGGACAGCGCTTCTATGAACACCTTGGAAGGGATCCTCGGATCCTTGGGGGCCTGCTGAAAACCGAAAAAGACTATGGAGAATATGACGGGAAGCAGCGTCACCGCCGCCGTGAGGACGGCAAACTGGGTTTTCAGCCTCACTTCATCCTCCTATGCGATCGTTTCCGGATTGAAACGGTAACCGAGGCCGTACTGCGTCTGGATGTACCGCGGAGTCGATGGATCATCCTCTATTTTGCGCCTCAATCTTTGGATATAGACTCCCACGGCGCTGACATCGCCGAAATTCTGCCCCCATACCTTATCGTAGAGTTCCTCGGGCGTGAAGGACTTGCCCTTGGCCTCGATGAGGGTCTGCAGGATGCCGAACTCCCTCGGGGACAGGCTGACGGGTACACCAGCCTTGGTCAGGAAAAGCGCTTCCGAATCCAGTTCGAAGGGGCCGAAACGCCAGACCAATCCTTCCTTGCCCAAAGCGGGAACTTGGGATCTTCGGATATAGGCGCGCACGCGAGCCGCGAGGACGCGCGGAGGACAGGGCTTCGTGACGAAATCGTCGGCGCCTACGCCCAGGCCGTGAATGACGTCCTCCTCGGCTTCCCTTGCCGTCAGGATCATGACGGGAATCATGGTGGTCTTCCTGAGTTTTTCGAGAAATTCAAAGCCGTCCATACCCGGAAGATTGATGTCCAGGATGATGAGATTCCATTCGTTTTCCTTGGCCAGGGCCAGGGGTAGGCCCGCTTCCGCGTCGAGCGCGATCTTGCATTCGAAACCTTCCCTGTTCAGGTAGAGCATGTAGAGTTCGGCCAGCTCCTTTGTGTCTTCGATGATCAGGATTTTTCCTCTCATGCCTTCACCTCATCGTCTTTCGAAATCGAGCACTGTCCAGTACAGGCTTATGTCGGCCCCGACTCTATCCAGGGCGAACCCCTCATCGAATTTCAGGGGGGCGCCGACAACCAGCTTGACCTGGTTGAAAATGTTCATCGACAGGACCGGCTTGATAATGTTGCCTCTCGGGGCATATTCGGAGCCGGCGGACCCGAAGGATGACACGGCGGTGAGATCCATGCTGAAGCGTGATCCGCCCGAACCGAGGGTCAGTCCGAGGGAGGGTCCTATCCTCGTGGAATTGTCCGAGAAGTTATGGAGGGCATAGGCGCTGAAGGAAGTGTTCACGAGATCCTTTCCCCTGCCCTTCCTGAAGCCGAGGCCAATGCTGCCCGCCAGATAGAACCGACCGTTGCCCGTCGCCGAGGTGTCGGCGGAGCTGTATCCATCGACTGCCTTAATTGCGTTTTTCGCGGCTTCCATCGCGAGAATGGACGAATCGGCGTAGCCCGCGCCGTTGTAGTAGCCCTGGACGTGGAGATTCAGCACGAAGCCGTCGGAAGTGAACTTGGAATACTTGAGGCCGAGGGTCGACTGGAAGATAGGCTTGTTCTCGATAGTGTAGGTCTGATAGCCCCCCAGCCCATCGGACTCGACGTAGATGCGGTCCGAACCCCAGGATACGACGTTCTCGCCGTAGACATCGATGCCGGCCAGGGCTCCGGTGAAGAGAAACATGGCTCTGGGCTTGGCCGCCATATCGCCCCGGTAAAATCCCGCCAGGGTGAGCTCGAAACCGCCCGCGACGAAGTCGGTGCGCTGGGCGACGGAGAACTGCCCCAGCTCGTCGATTTCCGTGGGCGGGACGACATAGAGGGTCGCGTGGTTGAGGCCGAAGGGCATGTCTGCCTTGAAGGCGAAGGGACCTTCGCGTTCGGCGCGGGGGTTGTCGGGATCTATGGCCGAAAGGCTCAAGACATCAGAGGGTTTGTACCAGTTCCCCACGCCCCAGCGCACCCGCTGCTTGCCCATTCTGAAGAAGATCGCCCTTTCGATCGCGGCGTCGACGAAGAGTTCGTCGAGTGCGAACCCCTCGTCCTCGACGGTGAGGCTCGTCACGCTCTGGGTTATGTTATAGTCGTAGGATACGGCGCCGTAGAGTCTGAAGAATTCCGAAGCTCTGAGATCGGCATAGGCGCTAGCCTCGAGATCCTCGACGCCCGAGGGGAGAAAGGTTCCCGAAAGCTCGACATTGTAGACGTATTCCTTGGAAGGAAGGAAGGTAAAGGCTATCGAGTCGAGGTTGACACCCCCCAAAAGGCTCTGACTGTCGCCGCTCACCGCTCCGTAAGGGACGAAGGAACTCTGGAGCCCTGCCGCCGCCTCGCCTTCGAGTATAAAAACGGGGTAGGTCTTTATATCGTCGACGAGCTCCACGATGCTCGTGGCCGCGACATCGGTGTCGACCACCTTGATGATGTCCGACTCGCCTCCGAAGAGGGCGCTTTCGTCGAGGGGCGTCGCGGTGTTGGTTATGTCCTGGCCAAGGGCCGCGCTGGAAGTGGATCCGGCGTTGCCGGAAGTTTGGCCCCCCGCCTGGCCGAAGACTCGCCCTGAGGCGGGGCCGGCCCCCAGAACGAGGGCGAGAAGAGCGAGGAAGGCGGCGATCTGGCGCCGTCCGGCGCGCGAAATGTCATGGTTCACGGTCGCCTCCTACTGGCTTACGCGTTCGAGATAATTCTTCGTGAAGACATCGTTGGGCACGGGCTTGGTCGAGATGTTGGTATAGGTGGTCTGCGTCCGCTTTTCGGGGATAAGGCCGTCCTGGAAGGTCTGGACGGTGGGCACGAGGGATTTCCCTATCTGTACGTAGCTTGTGTAGTAGGAGGTGCGCAGCAGAACCTTGGAGAGGCTGTACTCCTCCACCTTGAGGACGATCGAGCGCTCCTTCTCGATGTACATCGTTATGAAGGGAAAGGCAACTTCGTCGTTGTTCGCTTTGAGTTGGCCGACCCATACATCGTATTTCCCCAGTTTTCCGCTGTCCAGCTTGACCACGTCGTAGTCCAGTGAGCGCTGGAAGCGCGCGAAGTCCGAATTGCGTGTCGTGGTATTCTCGTACTGTTCCTTGAGGGTCGTATGGTTGAACTTGCGCGAGCTGGGATCGTAGCGCCACATGTTCGAGTCGACGCGGAGCATGCCCTGACCCTTCCGCGACTCGGGTTCGAGGGTGATCATCAAAAAGGCGTCATCCTTGTCGCGGCGGTAGATGATCTCCTTGCGCGTCTGGGTGCCCTTTTCGGGGCTCACCGATACCATGGTGATCGTCGCAGTCATGTCGCTGTCGTAAAAGCTCGAACGGATATCTGTGGTGCGCACGAGCATGAGAAAATCCTTGCCCGACCAGTCTTTGGGATCTTTCGAGGTCGGTAGCTTGTAGTCATCGAGCCCTGGCATGCCCATTCCCAGCATCATGCCGCCTCCTCCTCCGGGAGGGGGGCCACCTTGGGCTTCCGCTCCCGAGAGGGCGAGGCCGACGAGAAGGGCGAGGCCGACGAGGCTGGCGAGGCTTTTAGTTCTTAGTTTCATCCTGTACTCCTTATGCGGTTGCGCGCAGCGCTTCAATAGGCAGAAGCTTCGAGGCCCTCAGCGCGGGGCCGGATACGGCGATAGCGCTCGCCGCCATCACGCAGAGACTGACGAAGGCGAGCGATAGGATATCGGGAGAGAAGAGAAGCCTCCCCCGTGAGAGGGCGGATCCGAGGCTCCCCGCTGGATCGAAGGGGATGAGGTGAGCGAGGAGCCCCAGCGGCATGGACGCGAGCATCCCTGCGAGGCTCCCTGCCATGGCTATGAGGAGAGACTCATATATGAAGATCCTGAAGATGTCCTTCCTCCTGAATCCGATGCAGCGTAGCATGCCGATTTCCTTGGTGCGCTCCATGAGGACCATGCGGTAAGTGTTCGTGATGCCCGCCATGACGAGGACGAGCATGATGGCGAAGATGGTGGCGCCTATCCATCGGACCGATCCGAGGACGGCTCCCATCTGGCCAGAGAGTTCGGTCACCGTCGCCATCCTGTAGAAAACCTCGCCCGGCCGCGCGCCCGAACCGGCCGGCGATGAGGCTGGAGCCGTCCTGAAGACGTAGCCCTCAGCACCGAGCCGCTCGACCAGTTTCTTCCCGGCGGCATCGGCCGTCGCCGCGTCAGGCAGAAAGACGGTGAGAGACTGGTATTGGCCTTCCCTCAGGTTGAGGTCGGCAAGGAGATTCGCCAGGGGAACGAAGACGGTGGTCATGCCGCCGGCGGCCGCGTCGTCGTAGACCGCCGCGAGATTGTACTCGGTGACGTTCTGCTGTCCCGACACCGTCGAAAGGCGCACGAGGATGGAATCGCCCAGGCCGAGGCCGAAGCGCCTGGCCGAGGAGGCTCCCATCACGATGGCTCGGTCGGCCTTGGCCGAAGCCCAGTCGCCCAGGTCGAGGACGAGGCTTCCCGAAAAGAGCCGATCGCCCTTCCAGTCCACGCCCCTAACCTTCAGCTGCTGTTCCCTCGAACCGAAGACGACCGTGGCCTGAGCCTGGGCCGTGGGCGATACGCTTAGCGCCTCGGGGAGGATTTCCTTCGTCTTCGCGGCCAGCGCCTGATCCTCTATCCTGTTCAGGGATCTGCCCGATTCGCTGGTCCCGAATCCGTTGATGATGATATGGCCGGCGGAGAAGAGGGTAACGTTCGCCTGGACTGCCTTTTCCATGCCGGCGGTGAGGCCAGTGGAGAGGCATATGACGATGACGCCGAAGGCTATCGCCCCGCCGAGGAGGGCTGATCTGCGCGGCTGCCTGAGCGTATTTCTCAATGCCATCGTGGAACGGATCATCGCGGTCTCCTTCACTCGCCTTGCATGGCGACGACAGGCCGTATCCGCAGCGCTATGGCGATGGGGTACAGCGACGAGAGGATGCTCATGCCGAATATCCATAGGAAGGCCTGCAGGGCGGCCCCCGCGGAAATGGAGGGCACCAGTTTTTTCCCCGCGAATATGGCCTCGAAGAAAAGGTTGGGCGCCTCTATGCCTGAACGGCGCAATACCATCAGCGCGAGGTAGCCGAGGAAGACCCCGGCGAGGCCGGCTATGATCGCGAGAAAACTTGTCTCGAGGAGAATCATCCTGCGGATGAAGCGTTTTTTCGCGCCCAGTGCGCGCAGGGTGCCTATCTCCGGCACCCGCTCGCTGATCGATACGACGAGGACGTTCATGGTGATCATAATGACGATGACGGCCACGATGGAGACCATGAGGTCGAAGACGAGACGGATGGTCACTGCTGTCCGCGCCACCGTTCCCGCTCCGGCCACCCAGTCCTGGACATGGGCGCCCTGGTCCAGCCCCGCGGCGAAGGCCTTGAGTCCGTCCATGAAACGAGTGGCGTTCGCGCCCGAGCCAAGCCTGATGAGGATGAACTGCCACGCGGGCTCGGGGGGCGCGGCCAGCGCGCCCTCTCCGGGAACGGCCGCGGCGTCTTTAGCTTCGACGGCGCTCAGGAAGGGATCGACGAAGCCGCTCCCCTCCAAGACGATACCCTCTTTCTCGGGATCGGCGATGACATCGGCCCCTGCCTCATCGCCGAAAAGCGCCTCGGGATCGAAGGCTTCGACGAATTCAGCCTGTTTCTCAGTGAGGACGATCTGGCCGTCGCGCAGACTCGCGAAGCCAAGAAGGTCGCGCATCGTGTCGGCATCGACGAGGGATATTCTCGCCAGTTCCTGGCTGCTCTGGTTGAACTTGACGACGCCCGCGACTTCCACTTCCCTGATGACCGTGCCGGCGGTGTCGCCCAGGGCGCTCAGGACGATCTTTTCGCCCGCGCCGATATTCTTGCCTGCCACCTTCGAAAGCATCTGGGCCGACATTTCGGATATGATGATCCAGGCTTGATCCCCGCCCGATGGCCATTGGCCTTTCACGAGGCTGATGTTGCCCGAAAAGAAATTCCTGTAATCGGCGATGTCCACGCCGAAAGCCGAGCCTTGGCCGATAACCTGTTCGCCCAAGCCCATGGCCACCTGTCCGCTCAGCATAGGAAGGGTCGCCGCGACATTCCTGTCGGCGGACAATCGCTCTGAGTAGCTCGAAAAGGCCGCGATATGGGGGAGGACCTCCTCCCCGCCGGCGGTTTCGCCGAAAATAGTCGTCGGAAAGCTCGTGGGTCCCGTCACCATGACGTCGCCCGTATAGCCCTCCACGAACATCTTTTTCAAGCCGCCGATCGCCGTATCGATGAGGGAATTCCCGACGAAGAGCACGGCAATCCCGAGGCACATGATCGTGCCCAGGAGGACGCTCTTCGCCTTGTGCAGGAAAAGATTGCCGTAGGCCATTCGAAATAGGATCATGAAGACGCCTTTTCTTCGGCCCGATAATTCTCGACGATCTTTCCGTCCTTGAGCCGTATGACATGGTCGGCTATGTCGACGATGCCCTGGTCGTGGGTACTGAATATGAAGGTCGTCCCGAACTCGCGGTTCATGCGCTTCATCAGGGCGAGAATGCTCTCGCCCGTCGCCGAATCGAGGTTGGCGGTCGGCTCGTCGGCAAGGACTATGGGCGGCCTCATGACGAGGGCCCGGGCTATGGCGATCCTCTGGCGCTGGCCGCCGGAGAGCTCGGCCGGTTTATGCTTCATCCTGTCGGCGAGCCCCACGCTCTCGATGAGATGATCCACCCACTCCTGCCTCTCGTTTTTAGGCATATCGAGGTCGGAACCGTCGAGGAGGGCCGGAAGCTCGACGTTTTCTCGTATATTGAGGACGGGAATGAGGTTGAAGGTCTGGAAAATGAAGCCGATGCCCTTATGACGCAGCGCGGTGAGTTTCTCATCGCCGAGGCTGTCGGTGCGCTGGCCGAGGATGGTTACGCTGCCCGAAGTGGCTGTGTCGACGCAGCCGATGAGATTCAGCACCGTGGTTTTTCCCGAACCGGAGGGGCCGGCTATCGATATGAAATCGCCCTTGAGAATATCGAAGCTCACGCCCTGCAGGGCGAGGACTTCGGTTTTTCCCAGGGCATAGCTTTTATGAACATCGTTGAGCCGCACGACATACTGATTTTGTCCGTCCACACATTCCTCCAGGCCATTTAAAAAAAACGAAGCCTTACGATCAGATAGAGCGTATACCGACCGCGCCTTTTATTCCATGAAACATTTATTAAAAAATATAACAACGTCGCGCCGCGGTGGCCCTAGCCGCTCGCCGGCGCCACTGCCTGCCGAAGCGCCTCAGGTGACTTTCATTAAAAGCGTTTATTCCTATATACTATTGCCATTATGGCATATGAAAACTTGCAGGAGTTTGTCTCGGCCCTCGAATCGGCGGGCGAGCTGAGGCGCGTGAAGGTCGAGGTCGACCCCATCCTCGAGATAACGGAAATCGCCGACAGGGTGATGCGCGACGGCGGCCCGGCCCTCCTTTTCGAAAAGGTGAAAGGATCGGAATGGCCCCTCCTCATCAACGCGATGGGATCGGAATCGCGGATGGCCATGGCCCTTGGCGCCGAAAGCCTCGACGCCAAGTCCAAGGAAATCGAAGACCTTCTCATTTGGGCCTGGAAGCAAGTCCGCGGCTTCTCCCTTTTCACCGCCATTCCCGGCGCTCTTCCCAAGCTCCCCATAGCGAAATCCCTCCTGCCCAAAAAGGTCAGCCACCCCCTGTGCAGGCAGGTTATCGACGACGAGGCGGGCTTCGACAGCCTCCCCGTCCTCAAGTGCTGGCCGGGAGACGGAGGGCGCTTCTTCACCCTGCCCGTCGTCTGCACGATGGACCCGGAAATGGGCGCCCAGAACTGGGGCATGTACAGAATGCAGGTCTACGACGACAGGACGGCGGGAATGCACTGGCACCTCCACAAGGACGGTGCGCATTTCTTCGAGAAATATCGGGCTCGCAAAGAGAGGATGCCGGTCGCGGTGACGCTGGGCTCGGATCCCGCTGTCACCTATTCCTCGACAGCCCCCTTGCCCGAAGGCATATGGGAGGCCATGTTCGCCGGCTTCCTGCGCGGTAAGAGCTGTGAGGTGACGAAGGCGAGCCTCTCGGACATACAGATTCCCGCCGACGCGGAATTCGTGCTGGAAGGGTACGTGGACCCGGAGGAGACGAGGCTCGAAGGCCCCTTCGGCGACCATACGGGCTTCTACTCCCTGCCAGACCAGTACCCCGTCTTCCACCTGGAACGCATAACGCGCAGGAAAAACCCGATATTCCCCGCCACTATCGTCGGCATTCCGCCCAAGGAAGACTGCTACATGGCGAAGGCCACGGAGCGGCTTTTCCTCCCCCTTTTACGACAGCTCTGCCCCGAAATCACCGATTTCACGATGCCCCTCGAGGGCGTCTTCCACAACTGCGTCATCGTCTCGATAAAGAAACGTTTCCCCGGCCATGCCCGCAAGGTCATGGATTTCATCTGGGGAATGGGCCAGATGATGTACACGAAGCTCATCGTCGTCGTCGACGACGACATAAGCCTGAAAAACCTCTCCCTCGTCGCGTGGAAGGTCTTCAACAACATCGACGCGGGACGCGACCTGGTGCTTTCTCAGGGCCCATTGGACGCCCTCGACCATTCCTCGCCCCAGCCCCGCTTCGGCACGCGCCTCGGCGTCGACGCCACGAAAAAGTGGCCCGAGGAAGGCCACGTCAGGGAATGGCCCGAACCCCTCGCCATGAGCCCGGACATCGTCCAGCGCGTCGACGCCCGGTGGAAAGACTATGGCATCGACTGACCCTTCAGCCGGCGGCCAAGGCGGCGGCTCAAGTAGCGCCCCGGACCAGCGGCGAGCCGACGGGCTAGGCCGCCGGTTCGCCCTCGTGGGCGACGCGGTCATGATACGGCACACCTTGTTTTCGCTTCCCTTCGCGGTCACGGCCGTCCTGCTCGAGACAAGTGGCCGCCCCCCCGCGGCCAAACTCTTCTGGATCGTCGTCGCCGCCTTCGGGGCGAGGAACGCCGCCAACGCCCTCAACAGGCTCGTCGATCACCGAATCGACGCCAAAAACCCGCGGACCGCCGGCCGGCACCTTCCCAGGGGGACGCTCTCCAGGAAGGAACTCTGGGTTTTCACCGCGGCCATGCTGGCCCTCCTCGTCCTCGGGGCGGCCATGCTCAACCCCCTCTGCCTCGCCCTCCTTCCCGCCGCTGGTTTCCTCGTAGCGGGCTATTCCTATACCAAACGTTTCACCTGGCTCTGCCATTTCTGGCTGGGCCTGACCTGTTCGGCCGCCACGATGGGCGCCTTCCTGGGCGTTTCGGGAACCTTTCATTTCCGCTACTTTCCCCTCGTGGCCGGCGTTGCCCTCTGGGTGGCCGGTTTCGATATCCTCTACGCCGTACAGGACATCGAGTTCGATCGCGGCGAAAAGCTCCACTCGGTCCCCGCCCGTTTCGGCGAGAAAGGCGCGCGGATCATCGCCGCCGGATGCCATCTCCTCGCCGCGCTCGGATTGGCCAGCGTCCTCCTCTTCTGGCCGGCCGCCGGCGCCGTTACGGTCGTCACCCTCCTCGCCTGCGCCTCCCTCCTCGCGGCCGAACACGTCATCGCGTTGGGCGGCACGGAAAAGCACGTGAAAATAGCCGCCTATGGAATCAACGAGATAATACCGCTTCTCTTTCTCTTCGGTGTTGCCCTCGATATATATCTGATATAGACTAGATCCAGATGGAACGTTATCTCGTCTGCATCACCGGAGCCTCTGGTGCGCTGTATTCCCTCCGCCTCATCGCCGCCCTGGCGGCGAAAGGCGTCATTCTCCATCTGACCTGTTCTCCCTGGGGAGCGCGCGTCATCCTCGAGGAGACGGAACGGCCCCTCGGCTACTGGCTCGGCAAAATCAGGGCATCGGGCGGCCCCGGCAGAACGCCCGCCATCATCAAGCTTCATCCCTCCGACGACTTTTCCTCCCCCGTGGCATCAGGATCCTTCAGATTGAACGGCACGGTGATCCTCCCCTGCTCGACGGGCACCCTCGGCAGCATAGCCTCGGGCGTATCGGCCAATCTGATCCATCGCGCGGGCAGCGTCGCGCTCAAGGAAGGCTGGCCTCTCATACTCGTCCCCCGGGAAACACCGCTCTCCCTCGTCACCATGAAAGCCTTCGTTTCCCTCAAGGAAGCGGGAGCTGTCATCATGCCCGCCTGTCCCAGCTTCTACAGCAAGCCTCAGTCGATTGAACAGCTGGCCGACACTGTGATAAACAGAATCATGGATCGTCTCGGCGTTCCCGACGAAGGCGCGTATCGATGGAACGAGGCATTCTGAAAGGAGCTTCCATAATGACAATGAAAAAATTCGCATTTCTTGCGGCAGCCTTCCTGCTGCTCGCGGGGCTATCCGCGGCTAAAATGGAGGCGCAGGCGCAGACTTCGTCGGGCAAAAACGCCCTCAAGCTCGGAATTTTCGCCGATGCCGACTCCCTTCCCTTCATGCTCTGCGAAACCGAGGATCTCTTCGCCCAGGAAGGCGTCGATGTGCGGCTTATCCGCTTCCAGAGCGCCGTCGAACGCGATTCGGCCTTTCAGGCGGGATCCGTAGACGGTGTCATCTCGGACCTCCTCGCCGTGATGCTTTCGGTTCAGGGCGGCTTTCCCGTCCAGATCACCAGCCTCACCGACGGAAGGTATGGAATAGCCGTAGCCCCGGGCCTCGCCGCGAACAGTCTCGCCGACCTCGCGGGAAAACCCATCGGCATATCCAGCAACTCCGTCATCCATTATATGGTGGACAGTTTCATGGCAGCGGCCGGAGTCCCCGCCGCTGAGATAAATCTGATGCCGGTGCCTAAAATGCCCGTCCGCCTCGAAATGGTCCTGGCGGGACAGACCGCCGGCGCCGGCATGCCCGAACCCTTCCTGACGACGGCCAGAGTGCGCGGGGCCAAAATCATCGCCACTACCGACGACTACGGACTCGGCGCGGGCATCCTCGCCTTTTCAAGGAGCGCCCTGGCATCCAAGCAGGGGGAGATCGCAAAACTCTACAGGGCTTACTGGAAAGCGGCCCAGAAAATCAACGCCGACCCCGACGCGTACCGCCCGCTCCTGGTAAAGAAGGCGGGATTTTCGGAGGAAGCCGCCAAGGCCTTTATTTTCGTGGTATACAAGAAACCCCGTCTTCCCTCCATGGGAGATCTGGAGCGCGCCTCCTCCTGGCTGACGGCCAAGGGTCTTCTAAAGAAGACAATCGATCCAGCTTCGCTCCTGGACAAGCGCCCCATCGAAGGATTCTGACCGCGACCTATGATGAACTACCCCATGGTCAAGCTCGATAAAGTCTCGTTTTCCTATCGACTCAAGGAGAGAGCCCTCCCCGTCCTGTCGGATATCAGCGTGAATTTCGAGCGCGGCTCCATAACAGCCATCGTCGGCCGCTCAGGCTGCGGCAAGACAAGCCTCCTGCGCATCATCGCCGGGCTTTCTTCCCCTACCGAGGGCTGGGTGTCAGTGGGCGGCGAGGCGGGCGGCTCGATCAGGGCCAAGACAGCCCTCATATTTCAGGACTACGGGCTTCTTCCCTGGGCAAGCGTCCAGGCCAACGCAGAGCTAGGTCTGAGAACGAGGGGAATGAGCGCGGCCGAACGCAGATCCAGGGTGAACCCCATCCTCGCCGAGCTAGGCCTCGAACCTTTTGCCAGGCTTTATCCCGCGAGACTTTCGGGCGGAATGCGCCAGCGCGTCGCCGTGGCGCGCGCCCTCGCGTCGGACAGCGATCTTCTCCTCTTGGATGAGCCATTTTCAAGCCTCGACGCCCTCACAAGGGAATCCCTGCAGGAAACCCTTCTCGAAACCCAGCGCAGGCATGGCACCACGGTAATTCTCGTCACGCACTCCATCGAGGAAGCGGCCTATCTGGCCGACACCATCTATATCCTGGACGGAAAGAATCCCTCCACCCTCTCGGCCCGCTTCGATACGGACCGAAGAAGGATCGCCGTCCCGGCCGCCCTCCCCGCCCTCCCCTCCGGAATCGCTCCAGAAAGTCCCAACGCGTCCCCCGCGGGCTCGAATCCGACATCCGTGAAATCCCCGGCACAGGACGCGGCGGCAACCTCCTACAGGGAAAGCAGCCATTACTTTTCGAATGTGGCGACGCTCCGCCATCTCTTCGCCCATCCCCCCGGCGGAGCGGGGAAGACGGAGAACGAAATCCCGGAAGATGGTTCGCCGTCCCCCGCCCATGTCCGGGCGATCGGCTTTATGATGAGGCTCGGCAAGATCGCCCTGGCGGCTTCGGCGATCGCCCTTCTTTGGGCCGGCCTTTCCTTCATCCTCAAGAAACCCTTCCTGCCCTCTCCCGCCTTAGCGGCCAGCCGTTTCGGCGAAAAAATAGCCGACGGAACGCTTTTCGTCCACATCGGCGCGTCGCTGAGACGTATTTTCCTTGCCCTGATCGTCGCCGGCCCTCCCGCCTGGGCGCTCGGCCTGCTTTCGGGGCGCGTAAAGGCGGCGGACACGATAGCCTCGCCCCTCGTCTACCTTCTCCACCCCCTGCCTAAAGTGGCTTTCCTGCCGATATTGATGCTGTTCTTCGGCCTGGGGGACGCCTCGAAGGTCGCGCTCATGGGAATGGTGATCTTCGGTCAGCTTTTCGTCGGAGGAAGAGATTCGGCCAAGGCCATATCCTCCTCGCTCATCGACACGGTCCGCTCATTGGGCGTCCGCGGAGGAGGAATCCTGCGCTATGCCATCCTGCCCGCCACCCTTCCATCCCTTCTTTCGTCGCTGAGGATCAGCCTCGGCACGGCCATCGCCGTGCTTTTCCTGTCCGAAACCTTCGCCTCGATGGACGGCCTCGGCTGGTACATCATGGATTCATGGTCCCGAGTGGACTATCCCGATATGTACGCGGCCATCATCGCCCTCTCCCTCGTCGGCCTCATCCTCTACCTCGCCCTGGACGCCCTCGAAATCCTCGCCCTCCGCTGGCGCGAAACCGACTGAGACTTTCTACTCAGCCGCCTCGGGCAGCACGCGCACGAGCGACTCGTTGAAACCGATCGACACGGACTCGCCTTCGCCGGCTATGCGCTTTTCGGCCGGATCGTCGACCTGCACGAGGATTTCCCCGTACTGCGTCTTCACGAAGACCTCCACGCTCGACCCCAGATAGACCCGCGCCGAAACCGTCCCCTCGGCCAGGCCCTGCCCCGGGCTGTGGAGACGCAGCGATTCTGGCCTCGCCATGATCACCGCCTTGTCCCCCGCCGCTATCCCATCAGCCTTGTGCCCCGCCCTGACCTTTCTTCCGGCGAGAGAGCACTGACAGGAACCGTCCGCCTCGACAGCGTCCAACGTCACCGGGAAAAACGCCACCTTGCCCACGAATCCGGCCACGAAGACCGAATTGGGTTTCTCATAGATATCGCTGGGCGAGCCGATCTGCCTGACGAGGCCGTTTTTCATGACGATGACCCTGTCCGAAAGACTCATGGCCTCGATCCTGTCGTGCGTGACGTAAATCGCCGTGATGCCGAGCGTTTTCTGGATTCTCCGGATCTCAATGCGCATCTGCTCGCGCAGGAGGGCATCCAGATTGGAAAGCGGCTCGTCGAGCAGCAGGACCTGGGGCTCCACGACAAGACATCGCGCGAGAGCGACGCGCTGCTGCTGGCCGCCCGAAAGCCGCCCCGGAGAGCGCTTGGCCAGGTCGGCCAGGCCCACGAGATCGAGGGCTTTCTTCACTCTTTCCTGGATTTCGGATGCCGGCCGCTTGCGGATCTTGAGCCCGTAGGCCACGTTTTCCTCGACATTGAAATGGGGGAAAAGTCCATAGGACTGAAAAACCGTCGCCGTCTCGCGGCCGTTGGGCGGCAGATAGGTGACGTCGTTGCCCCCGATGAGGATCTTGCCCTTGGTGGGCAGCTCGAAACCGCCGATCATGCGCAGAGTCGTCGTCTTTCCGCAGCCCGAGGGTCCGAGCAGCGTGACGAGCTCGCCGGGCTGGATTTCGAAGTTCGCGTCCCGGACGGCATGGACTTCCGCCTTGGTCTTGGGATCCCTGAAAGTCTTGGACACCATTTCGAGCGTAACAGGTACTGATTGTGCTGCCATTCTGAAATCCTTTCCTTATTGGACTGAAACAGTTTTTTCCAGATGCTCGCTCTGACGGATCAGAAGCCTCATGAGCCCGAAAACCGCGAGGACGATGACGATCAGGGTCGTCGAAAGGACGCTCGCCAGACCGAAACGGATGTTCTCGGAGAAGTTGTAGATCTGGATGGTGATATGGTACCAGCGCGCGCTGATGAGGAAGATGATGGCGCTCACCGCCGTCATGGAGCGCACGAAGGTGTAGGACATGGACGAGATGAAGGCCGGCCTGATGAGGGGCATGATGATCGTCCTGAAGATCACGGACTGGTCGGCGCCGAGATCGGCGGCCGCCTCCTCGATGGAGGGGTCTATCTGCCTCAGGGCGGCCACGCCGCCCTCCAGCCCGACGGGAAGCTCGCGTATCACGTAGTTGATGACGAGGATGGCTCCCGTTCCAACAAGGAGAAGCGGCGGCTTGTTGAAAGCCAAAATATAGCTGATGCCCACGAGGGTTCCGGGGAGGGCGAACGGGGTCATGATCAAGCCTTCGAGAATCTTCTTGCCCGGGAATTTCTTGCGCACGACGATGACGGCCGCGACCATGGCCAGGATGCCGGCGATGGGCGTCGCCATGCCCGCCAGGGCCATCGTGGAGAAGAGCGCCTGCTTGCCCCGCGTCAGGGCTTCGCCGAAATTGGCCAAAGTGAAGGTATAGTCGATGCCCCAGTTCTTGACGAAACAGCCCGCGACAATGGTCCCGTAGAGGGCGACGATGAAGACGCTCACAGCGGCGACAAAGGCCACCAGGCCTTTTCTTGCCCCCGGAGAAGCCAGGTCTGAAAGCCTCATCGAAGGCTTTCCGGTAACAACGACGAAGGACTTCTTGTTCACCCAGGAACGCTGGACGAAAAACGCGCTCAGCGTGGGAAGAAGCAGAAGTATGGACAGGGCGGCTCCGTTGGACAGCCTGTTCATCCCTGTCACTTCGATATAGGACTCCACGGACAGGACGCGATAGGACCCGCCCAAAAGAAGAGGGTTGGCGAAATCGGCCAGGGAGTTCGTGAAGACGAGGAGCCAGGACGACAGTATCCCGGGAAAAGCGAGCGGCAAGGTTACATGCGTGAAGGTGTGCCATCGCGACGCGTTCAGGTCGAGGGAAGCGTCCTCGAGGGTCGAGTCTATGGCCTGCAGCACCCCCTGCATGGTGAGAAAGGCGATGGGGAACATCGAAATCGTCTGCACGACGGTAAGTCCGCCCAGTCCGTAAATGCTGAAATTCTCGAGTCCCAGAAGCCTTTTCGTGATCAGCCCATTGTTGCCGAAAAGGAGGATGATCGACAGCGTGAGGGAGAAAGGCGGCGATATCACCGGCATCGTCGCGAGCGCCGTCACCAGTTTTTTCCCCTTCATGCTGGTTCTTGCCACGGCGAAGGCGAAAATGAAGCCGATGAAGGTCGATGCCGTAGCGGTGTAGATTCCCAGATGAATCGATCCCCACAGAGCCTTCAGGTATTGGGTATTGCCGAGGACCGTCTTCCAGGTGGCGAAGGTAAACCTTTCGTTGGTGACGAAGGTAAGCCTGACGGCCTCGAAAAGCGGGTAGGCCACAAAGGCTATGACAACGGCGAAAAGAACGAGAATGGCGTAGCCGGTGATGGGATCCCTTGAAAAAGTGGCCACGCCGAAGGCGAGCGCGAAAAGCAGGAAGGCTATCAGCGTAAAGCCGTCCAGGAGGGAAGCGAAGGACGAGGTTCTGGCCGCGTCCACGGCGATGAGGACAAAGCCTGACGCCGCGTCGTTTGTCTCGTTCACGATAGGCGCCACGACGAGATTTTGCTCCGAATCGCCTACCCTGACGGATTCAGGGAGGATGTACGTTTCAAGGTAGGAGACCGAGTCTACCGCCTCCAGGAGGACGGGCGAATCCACGGCCTGGGAGTTCCAGTAGGCTATAAGCCCGGCATCGCCGGCGACTTCGTGATAGCCATCTTCCCCGGGCAGCCCCATGAAATAATAGAAGGAATAGCCGGGATAGCTCTGCAGAAGCCCATCCAGCCAATCCGTCGCCAGGGCCTCATCCCTGGGAGCCGATCTGGCGATCGCCAGCGCCAGCGTCTTCGAGTTCTGCGTCATGCTTTTTTCGAAGCTGGTCTTCACGGTCGAGAACATCCACAGATCAGCGGCCAGAAAAACGGCGCAGGCGGCAATAAAAATCAGAATTTTCTTTTTCGTGAACACGATTCGTTCATCTCCCATAAATACAAAGGCAACCGGACAATCAACCGACGGCGACCGCCGCATTCGGCTCAACATCCAGTTGCCTTTCAGCGCTTACCCGATCATATGATGATCGGGCGGAGTCATCTCATCGGGATGAAAGGAATCCTGCTCAGCGTTTGGATCCGATTTCCTTTACCCAACGCTCGAGAAGCCTTTCCTTGTTGCCGGCGTCCCAGACGATATCCTGCTTGACCGTCTTTACTTCGGTCATGCTGAAGGCGGCCGGATTTTTCTTAGCCAGCTTGGAGAGCGGGACGACATACCACTTCGCGATGATTTCCTGGGCTTCGGGCTGGAGAACCCAGTCATAGAGCTTTTTCGCGTTGACGGGATCGGGTCCGCCCTTCACGAGAGACATGGAGGCAATCTCGAAACCAGTGCCTTCGGCGGGAATCGTGAGCGTGACGTCGGCGCCCTGAACCTTGAGCTTGACCTGGTCGTGCGCATACCCAATGCCGACGGGAATCTCGCCGATAGCGACGCTTTTCCCAGGCGCCGAACCGGATTTCGTGTACTGGTCGATGTTCTTGTCGAGTTCCCTTAGATAGCTGAAAACCTTCTCCTCATCGCCATTGAACACGTAGCGGAGCGTTGTCACCAGATTGTATGCCGTTCCCGATGTCGTGGGATTGGGCATGCGGATTTTGCCTTTGTATTCCGGCTTGAGAAGGTCGGCCCAGGACTTCGGCGGCTGAATTCCCTGTTCTTTGGCGATCTTGTTGTTGGTGATGAAGGAGAGGGGGCCGAGGTAAAGTCCTACCCAGTAGTTTTCCGTGTCGCGGTATTCAGCCGGGGTATTGGCGAGCATCTTGGATTTGTAGGGAGTCGTGAGTCCCTTGATCTTGGCGCTCATGTGGTTGAGTCCGACGCCGCCGACCCAGATGGATGCCTGGGGATTGGCTTTTTCGGCTTCCAGCCTGCTCTCCACTTCTCCGCCCGAGAGTCTCTGCCAGCTTATCTGGATGCCGGTTTCTTTCTGGAACTGGTCGAAGAGTTCCTTGGCGAGGGGTTCCTCGAGCGTCGTGTAGACGCCGACTTTCTGCTGGGCGGTCACAAAACCCGTCGCGAGCATGAGGACGACGAAAAGCGTCAATAAACGTTTCATTTTAGCCTCCGAAAAAACGAGTTGAAATATTTGACATGCCCATAATAAGCCCGCCAGATAAAATTCGCAATATACAAGCTCCTAAAACCGGTTTTCACTGGTGTTTCTTTTTGACACATTATATTGGGCGTTTTTAACACAGGCGTATCCAGGGGAAACATAAAAAACGGGAATCCCGAAACCCTGTTTCCGCCAATATCGCGGACGACCGAAAGCCTGAACTTTTCGACCTCCCTTAGGTCAGCCATCAAGACAGCAGGCTTTCCACGGGAATCGATGAATAACCTAAATCTATTCAATATATACAATTAAAGTTTTAAAATTTTCTGATAATTTTTTGTGATGTTTTTATTATTTTGGCACGATTTGTGCATAATAATAGATGGGCGCCAAAAAGGGCCCCGCCAGGATGAGGCGGCTTGTAGAGCCGAAGCCCATCCGGCGAATTCCGGAAATTCCGGATTTTTGGAGGTTTTTATGAATAACGTAACGCTTTATGGAAGCAATCCCTTCGATCTCATCGACCAGATGTTCAGCGGCGACGAATTCCTCTATCCTCAGTTCCGAACCCCGGCCATCGATGTCCGCGACGAAGAGAACCGCTATATAATCGAGGCTGAGCTTCCCGGCTATTCCGAGAAGGACATCAAGCTCGAACTCAAGGACGGCACGCTTTCCCTCTCCACGGCGAAAAGCGATGCGGAAGGAGAAAAGAACGAAAAGGGCCGCTGGCTGCATAGGGAGCGCAGGGAATTCCGCTTCTCCCGCTCTTTCTCCCTTCCCGAAGATGTGGATGCGGAGAAAATCGAGGCGAAATATAGGGATGGCCTCCTGACGATCTCTCTCGAGAAAAAGCCGGAGTCTTCTCCCCGCCTCGTTCCGGTAAAAGCGGCGTAAGGCTTCCAGCCCGAATCGATCGGGGCTGCCCGCGAGACAATCGCGGGCAGCCCCATTTTTTTGCGAATATGGCTACCCGTAACATATGTTACAGATCATCGACGCTCGCCGCCTTATACTCGAGATGAAAACCGGCAGGAATTGGCCGGCAGACCACAAGGCGAGGGAAAAATGGCGAAACGCACGATAATCGAAATAGATCAGGATCTCTGCAACGGCTGCGGCTCCTGCGAAACAGGATGCCCCGAAGGAGCCCTGAAAGTCATAGACGGAAAGGCCAGGCTCGTCGGCGAAAGCCTCTGCGACGGGCTGGGCGCATGCATCGGCCGCTGTCCCGTGGACGCGATTCATGTCATCGAAAGAGAGGCCGACGCCTACGACGAGGTCGCCGTGCTCAAGGAAATACTCTCTCAGGGTCAGAGCGTCGTGCGGGCGCATTTCGCCCATCTCGATCACCACGGCCAGGACCTTTATCTGGAAAGGGCTGTCGCCTATCTCTCAGCCCAGAACATCGCCATTCCCCAAGGATACGAACGCTTCGGGCAGAAAAAAACCGCGCCGGCCTTCGTAAAATCCTGCGGCGTCTTTTCGGCGCTCAAGGAAAAAACGGCCTCGGCCGCGGAATCCATCCCATCGAAGCCTTCCGGCGTCTCGGCGCTCAAGAATTGGCCGATCCAGCTCCATCTGGTGAATCCCCGGGCTCCCCATTTCACCGACGCCGATATCGTCATCGCCGCCGACTGCACGGCCTTCGCGCTGGGCTCCTTCCATGCCGACATCATCGAGGGAAAATCCCTCGTCATCGCCTGCCCGAAGCTGGATTCGGGGAAGGATATCTACCTTTCCAAGTTGGCCGCCATATTGCAGCAAGCCCGAAGCGCTTCGGTCGTCATCATGGAAGTGCCCTGCTGCTCTGGTCTCGTAAAGCTGGTTCAGGAAGCTCGGTCCATGGCAGGAGCGACGTTGCCGATCGAGATTCTCATCATCGGGATAGATGGCGGATTCGTCGCCAGGAAAACAGTTTGATTCTTGTAAGGTGCGGGATGTATAATCAAGCACTATAATTTACTTTTATGGAGGGGATTATGGCGGACAAATCATCAAAAAATCCCGGCAATGTCGCGGGAAAATGGTATGTGGATTCGACATGCATAGGCTGTGCCCTGTGCAACGGCACGGCGCCCGACGTTTTCGCCATGACCGACGACGGATCGCTGGCCTTCGTCGCCAAGCAGCCAGGCCCGGGCGGCGAGACGGAGCTGGCGGTACAGGCGCTCAGCGACTGCCCCGTGGGAGCTATCGGCAACGACGCTTAAGCCCGGCGACCGCCGCGGCTCCTTGGGGCGGGCGGGATCGCGATCCTGCCCGCCCCGTCTCACATCAAATTCTCGGGATTGAGCCTCTCGAGTTCCGGCAGCACGAACCGGCCGTCTTTCCTCGCGAGCTTGCCGTCCAGCCAGATTTCCCCGCCTCCCGACGCCTCGTCCTGTTTGAGCACGAGGTCCCAGTGCAGGCTCGACCGGTTGCCGTTGAAACAGTCGTCGTAGGAATTCCCCGGCGTAATGTGCACCGAGCCGGCTATCTTCTCGTCAAACAAGGTGTCCAGCAGTGGCTGCGTGATGTAGGGATTCACGCCGAAGGCGAACTCGCCCAGATATCGCGCGCCCTCATCTATGTCGAGCATCGCGTTGACGCGCTTCGTGTCGTTGGCCCGCGCGTCCACGATCTTCCCGTTCTTGAATTCGAACCTCACCTGCTCGAACTTGAATCCATCCTTTTCGCTCGGCGTATTGTAGCTTAAGACCCCATTCGCCGAATCCCTCACGGGAGCCGTATACACTTCCCCGTCGGGGATGTTCATCGTCCCGTCGCACTTGATGGCGGGCAGGCCCTTGATCGAAAAAGCGAGATCGGTGCCCGGGCCCAGTACCCGAACCTTGTCCGTGCGTTCGAGAAGTTTCACCAGGGGATCCATGCCTTTCGACATTTTGGCGTAATCCATGGTGCAGACATCGAAGAAATAATCCTCGAAAGCCGCTTCGCTCATGGCCGCGTTCTGAGCCATCGCCGGCGACGGATAGCGGAGCACCACCCATCTCGTGTGCGGGACTCTCTGCTCGATATGCACTTTTTTCCAGATATGCTTATTATACAGATCCATCTTTTCCGCCGGCAGATCCTTCCAGGCGAAAGCGTTGCGCAGGCTCGTGAATCCAATAAACGCGTCCATTTTCTTCATCCGCTCGAGCTCGAACTCGGCCTGGAGGACAAACTGCTCCTCAGGACCGTTCAAATACAGTTCCCTCTCCACGGCCTTGTCGCGGAGCGCCACGAAAGCCAGCCCTCCCGCCGCGTGAACCGCGCCCACGAGCGCCTTGACGAATTCCGGTTCCGCGTTCGTGTCCTGTATAAGTACTTTTTCGCCTTTTTTCACCATAACCGAATAATTGACCAGGATGTCGGCCAACCTCCGTATCCTCGGGTCCACCATGTGTCATCTCCTCTTGAAGCTTCTATCGACCCGGCCTGCCGGCTGGAACGTTCTCAACGATATCCTAGCCTCGGCGCCTCGACAAAATAGGGCCTTTCCTTCATACTTATCATCATGAGCGAAGAACTTCCATCCTGTTCTGGTCCTTTCGGCGGGGTCCAGATAGAATACCCCGTCCACTTCGACCTGCGCATCATCTACAGCAAGGCCGAAGCCCAGGATATGGCCGCGGCTCTTGAAGCCACCTTAAAGCGAATCGCCGTTCCCTGCTCCATCATACAGGGTGTGGCCAAGCCCGACGGGAAATACGGCCGCATGGGTGCCAGGGTTACCGTCGATTCCAAGCGGACGATGGACAGGCTCTACGCCGAAGTATCCAAGCTGCCGGGCATCAAGGCCGTCATTTAGGCGCCCTCGTCGAATCCTCGGTCGACGCCCTCCTCGAAGACCCCGGCTGGCGTCGTAGCCTAAGGCCTGGCCGAATTCTCGGCAGGCCGCTCCACGGCAGCTTCGGTCAGCCGCTCCACGGCAGCCTCGGCCGCCCAGGCATCCTTCACGATATAATAGCTTTTCTTCAGTTTTTCGCGATAGGGAGGAGCCTCTTCCCAGCCCTTCCAGAAATAAGGATATGACGGATTGATTTCTATTCCGCCCGTCGTTTTCCCCAGCTTTTTGTCCCATACGATCGCGTCGACGAGGAAGCCGTCGGTCGCTACTGTATCCAGGGCGTCTCTTTCGGGATTGAAATAGCCCGTCCTCGAATCCTGGAGAACCTGGCGCGAAGAAGGATCGGTCACGTTGATATAGGTCCAGGGCAGGCGCAAAGAGATAGTCGATCCCTGGATGTTCCAGAGATTGCCCGCTTCGTCGAAGGGCCCCTTGCGCAGGGCGGAAGCGTCGAAACGCTTCTCGGCGATGTTCCTGCCGTCTTTCGTCCGCGCCGATCCATTCACGAGCATGCTGATCCGCTGGAATTGGCCGTCGGAGAGGCGAACCGTGGCGAAGCGGGACATGGCGGTATTGTAGGTCGGGATGACGAGGAGATCGGCTTTGTCGGCCGAAGACAGGCGAAAGACGAATTCCAGTCCTGAACTCGTCTTCATGTTTCCGACGGGCCAAAGCATCTGCCCCAGCTCTCGGCCGAGCGTATCGAGTCCGACCAGGATTTCCTCCGCGGCGAAATCGGGGGCGCGCTTAAGCTTTATCGTAATATTCAGATACGACGCGTCGGCCGACAGTTCCATCGAATCGACGATGCCATTGCCCTTATATGTCACATCGGGCCGTTCCGGAGTCAGGACTTCGTTCGCCATAAGGCCGTAGTTCTGTTCAGGGTCTACGGCGTTGTGCCAGAGGACATGCCGGTCGTAGGGAATCATGAGCGTCTCGGTGGTCCAGGTTTTCTTCACCCACTCGTCCATCCACTCGAAGATGACGCCGCCGGCATAGCCCTCTTTCCGGATCGCGTCCATCATCCTGAGAATGCCTTCCCCGGCCGCGGTTTCGTCTATGCCGCCATGATGCAGGCCGTCGGGGGCAAAATGCGCGATGCCCGAACCGTTGGCCAGACCGAACTCGGCCACGAGGGCGGGATACCGTCGATGGCTCTCCATGAACTCCCTGAGATAGCCGCCATAGCGGAGCGGGCCTTCTTCATCCTCGTAGGAGCCATAGGCGATCTCATTGTTCATGAAATCGGGATAGTTCGGATAGATGTGGTAGGCGCCGAAGAGCCCGGCTGTCATGGCGGGCGTGATTTCAAAATGATCTATGGTCACGCTCGCCCTGTCGTTTCCCTTATTCTTCTTGCCGGTCGCAGGGTCCCACTCCGAATCATGTTCCTTGGGATCCAGGGTCGGCCAGCTCACGAGGGAGACGGGATGCAGCTGGCCATATCGAGCCGCTTCGATCGACGCCACTTCGTCCAGGGATTCGGCCAGCCATACTTCCGTCGGCGTCGCCTCGGGCCCGGCCGAGACATACTTCCCGGCATAAGCTGCATGTTTGTTGCGCTCGTCGGTCTCCATGACTTCCTCGCTCTCAAGCTCACGTCCCACGAGCCAACCCAGAAGCCATTTTGATACATCGGCGGTATAGATGCCCCAGGCCCTCCCCTTGCGCTCCGGCACATTGGCCCGGCCGTAAACGGCATCGATGCCGTAGTCGATCTCCTTGAGGAAGCTCTCCCTGTATTCGGGCGCGAGATAGTCGCCATTGGCGGGATTTTCTTCGGGCCAGATTTCCTGAAGCAGATAGAGCGTTCTATCGGGATGCTCGGTGTTGTGAATGGACAGCGCCTTATAGAACTCGGGAGGCGGGAGCGTGTAAATCCTGATGGTGTTGGCATTCATGTCAGCGATGCCTTCGAGCCAACGCCTGTAGGTGCTTACATCCTCAGGGAAGTTGGTGAAGTACATCCCCGGTTCCGCGAAACCCATGTTGACGCCGCGCACGATAAGATCTTTCCAGATTCCGTCCTTGTCGCGCAGCTGAAAGCCTTTGCCGAAGGCCCTGACGTTGACCCTAAGTTCGCCATGTTCGCCGGACATCAAAGTCCTCGCTACCTTGGCCTTCTCCGCGTCGCGGAGTATCGAACGTATGAGCGGCACATAGGCCTTCCAGAAGAAATAGGCGTTGCTGTCCACCGAATCGTCGATCAGCAGTTTTTTCAGCCAGGAGATCCCTTTCATTCCATAGGGAGTGGAAATAGCCTGGAGATCAGCGAAATCCCCCGCGAAATACCAGCCAGAATACTGCGGGTTTTTATAGAGGAGAATGGCCGGAAAGGTCGTAGGCAGCCCGAGACTATCCAGTTTGGCTTTGCCGCTCGCGGTTAGGTCGAGAGTATAGTCGGCGACGGTTTCCGATCCGCTGTCTGGAATTGTCCACTCGAACCAATAGCGGTAGGAAATGGGCTTTTTCGATTTCAGGGCTTCGGCCCAAGGATCTCTGAAGGAAAACTTCAGCCCATCCTTGCCTATATCCTCCATTTCCGTGAGCACCTCGACATGGTCTTCATCCGAGATGAGAATGTATCCGCGGCCAAAAAAGTTCCATTGCTTTCCAGTCTGAGCCGCGTAATTAGATATCACCCAGGCCGGAACTTCTTTTCCCGCCGTGAGATCCTCGAAATATTTGCCGATCCAGCCATTCCACTGGATGCCCAGCAACCTTCCCAGCGTCAGCCTGTCCCGCAGGTTCGTCGGCGAAGCCGCCGAATTGAACTCGGCCATGAAGGTATTCCCGGCACCCAGGTTCTTCCTGATCGTCTGGATGTCCTCCGTGGTCAAGGCGCCGTATAGCTTGGAAGAGATTTCGCCCGCCAGTTTCTTCTGCATATAATCGTCTTTGTAGACGCCATAGGTATCGGTGATATAGACGATATCGGGCCGCTGCCCATCGGCCGGCAGGGAAAGGCTTCTCCATTCGTTTTCGCCATAAGGGTAGAAACCGAAGTAATCGGATTTTTCGTTATAGAGCTGTCTGGACCCCAGTTTCGCGATTTTCTCGTTTTTCAGCACCCAGAAAAAGCCGGCGTGTTCGCGGTAATCGGGATAGGGAACGGTCTTGTCCACAGCCCATATGTTGAGTTCGCGCGATGGGGCTACCTGCCACAAGATGAAAGGAGCCAGAACGAGGAGGACCGTTCCGGCCGTGATCGCGACGAGAAGGATGCTCAGGATCATCATCGCGGAACGTTGCCCGATACCAGAAGTCTTCATTTCTTGTCCTTGTCAGGCTGATTTCCGGCTGGCCCCGAAGCCACGCCGGAAGAGGAGAAGCCCTTTCTTTCCATCTTGCCCCAGCCTTTCGGCTTTTTCATGGCGCTCAGGAATCCGAACACGCGCCACATAGAAAACAGCTGCCGGGGGCCGAAATTCTCGATGAGGGCGATGGCGAGCATCTTCAGAGTGTCCTTATACGAGAAATAATAGATCTGCCGCTCCGCGATCAGCACCGAAGCCATGGAAATGAGGATACCCATGAAGACGGTCGAGAGAAAAAGAAGAATGGCGAGCTTGGCGCTTATCAAACCGAGAAGAGCCGCAAGGAAGACCATGAAATACCCTTGAATCTCAAAAAGCGGACCTATCATCTCGAAAATGAGAAAATACGACATTCCGAGCATACCCATTTTCCCGTAGGCGGGATTGAAAATCAGTTTTCTGTGGAAATACAGGATATCGATGAGCCCTCTATGCCACCTGTCCCTCTGCCGCTTCAGGATATCTATGCTTTCCGGAACTTCCGTCCAGCAGTTGGCGTTATAGGCGTAGCTTATCCGGTATTTCTGCTTTTTTTCTCGCATATGCCTGGCCAGCCTCACGACGAGCTCCATGTCTTCTCCCACGGTATCCTTCCCGTATCTTTCGTTGCTGGTGAGATAGCCGCCTACGCTGATCACCCGCTCCTTGCGGAAAAGACCGAAAGCACCGGATATGATGAGAAGCGTATTGATCTGCGCCCAGCCAAGCCTGCCGCACATGAAGGCTCTCAGATACTCGATGGTCTGCAGTTTGGCCAGGCTGTTAGCCGGAAGGGCTATGTGCGTGAGCTTTCCGCGGTCCACGCCGCATCCGTTTATGGGGAAAACGTTGCCGCCCATCGCGGGCGTCTCCACCCCGTAATCGAGGGTCATGGCGGCGACCTTCAGCAATGAGTCGGGCTCGAGAAGCGAATCGGCGTCTATGCCGCAGAAGTATTCCTTGGAAGCGATGTTGATGCCGGCGTTGAGCGAATCGGCTTTCCCGCCGTTATCCTTGTCCACAACGACGAGACGCGGGTAAAGAGGATTCATGTAGATTCCCCTCACCGAGGCCGTCTTGAGCCTTTGTGTGTAATAGTGATCCGTCCGTTTGAGAGCGTAGTAGGAGATGAGGCTGTTCAGCGTGCCGTCGCGCGATCCGTCATTGACGACGACCAGTTCGTAGTCTGGATACTTGAGATTGAGCAGGGAGCTCGTACTCTCTATGATCGTCTTCTCTTCGTTGAATGCCGGGGCGATGATGGAGACCGAAGGAAGTATGCGCGGCTTGAAAAGGAAGGACATCGTCTTTAGATTCCAGAGCCTGGTAGATGATTTCACCTTCACGGTCGAGAGCAGGAGAAGAACGATGTATATCGCGTTGATCGCCATCGAATACCAGGCAAAGTTGTAGTTCACGTCCACGACGTAGGTTTTCAGCTGCACGAGCGGCGGGATGGAACCTATCTGGTTGCCATGGCTTAAAAAGTAAATCGCGGGAAAAAGCAGAAGCGATCCGATCAATATCATATAGAGCCGACGCACCATTTTCCAGTCCCGTTTTTCTTCGCGCTTCTTGACGGGAACCGTGATTCTCCGGAAACCGCATTTCTCGATGAGGCGATCGGGAAGATAGAGTCCGCATTCCGTCCTCAGCCTTTCGCTTCCATCGGCTTCTTCGCGTATGATGGCGATTACGGCTTCTTCCAGAGCCTCATCCTTGTTCAGTTTCAGAAATTCGATGATCTCCGAAACCTTCCCGAGCCTGATGACCTCGCTTATGAGCCGGGCCGATTTTTCCTTCTCCTTCCCCGATAGTTTGGTTATGAAATATTCGATCTTTCCAGCCAGTATTTCAGCCAGGCTCTGGGCAATGTTCTTGTCGGTCGTTTTCTCGAAAGCATCCACGACTGACGGAATGAGCCGCGGATGCGCCATCAGAATCCGTGAGAGGCCGATTTTTGCCGGTATCGCCGTCTGCTCATCTCCGAGATAGCGCAGCAGCGTATCGATGTCATCCTGGCCGTTTCCGCCACCGAGGGAGCGCACCGCGATGGCTCGGATATCCTTGTCTTCATGTTCGAGGAACTCCGTGGAATTCAATACATCGCCATAGAATTTTTCGATGCACTCGGCCGCTTTCAGCATGAGCCTATGATGGTTCTCCACAGGGTGTTGGCTCGTGACAAGGAGATTGAAATGCCTGCAGTGAAAATCCGGCGAGACGCTGCCTTTGTATTTGCATTGCCTTCGCTGGTCGTCGGCGATGGTCTGGCCGTGGCGGCAGAAGGCGCAGCATTTTTCGGGACAGCCCTCTACCAATGCCGAGAGCCGGGCTATCTCGGCCTGTCCCCCCGAGAGCATCGCTACGAGATACTCCTTGAGGTCTTCGGAAACATAGGTGATGGATATGTCCAGAAAGAGCTCGAGTATCTCGCTGCCTTCGCGCCAGAAATACCCGCGCAGATAATCTGAAGCTTCCGGACCGAAGGAAGCGATGAGGAGATTCACTTTATCGCGATACCAGCGATGGGCGCCTATCAGGCTCTCGACGAGTACGTTCAGGGACCGGGGATCCCCGATTTCAGCCAACGCGTTCGCGATGAAAAGCTTGACGGGAAATTCCTTTTCGGCAAGAAGAGCTTTTTCAAGTATCGCGCGGGCATCGTCGCTCCTAATCAAGGACAGTCCCAGGGAGGCTTCCATCCGCTCGTAGCGGCTTTGATACCTGATTCTTCTCTTGAGGATGGATTCCAGCCTTTCCGACCTGGCCAGGCTGAGAATCCTGAGATGCTCGTGTTCGGGAAGCTGTATGGACTGTTTCAGGCGAAGGTAATTATCGAAGAGCCTGCTCACTCTTTTCTTGTCCCACTTGGTGCCTGTCTCGAAAAGATGGTTGAGTTGGGCGATTTCCCTTTGTCGCCGCTCATCCGAGAGCGCAAGCCTGGATTTGTTGATCAACGTCGTTAAAATGACGAAGATATCGAACCAAAGGAAAAAAATTACGGCGAGCAGTATGAATTCTATCTCGAGATTCATCTCCCCGCCCCTGCCGATGTCATGTTCCGGACAATCCCTAAAAGTTCAGGGAGAAGATAAGGTTTTTTCAGATAATGATCGATGCCCAGTTTATACGCTCTGGAAACGGATTTTTCATCCTTCCGGTGGGATAAAAGCACGAAAGGAATGTCCTTGGTTCCCGATTTCCTCGAAAGGGCTTCCTTGAGCATGAGGCCGTCGATCTTGGGAACCATGAGTTCCGAGATGATGAGATCGTAGCCTTCCTCGCTTATTTTTTTCAGGGCCTCGGCGCCGTCTTCGGCTATGGCGACGGAATAATCGGCATTCTCCAGAAAGGTCCTTATGACGCCCGCGTTCACGGTATCGTCGTCGACGATCAGTATATTCGCCTTGGATTCGACCTCCGTACCGACCTCGGACGACGAACATATGGTATCGCCGCCGCGCCTCTTCGCCAAACGCAATCGTTTCAAGCCGATCTCGGAGAGCGAGCCCCCAGCCTCGGCGGGATCCGTGATCGACGACTTGATTTCGGCTATCGCGACGAGGCCGATGGATATGGTGATCGGCTCGATGAAAGATCTGGAGATCTCGACACTCTTCCGAATATGCTCGCAAAGATCGTTCGCTTCATGGAAAACGATGCGCGGCATCCAAATCGCGAAGGTCGCTCCATGCAGACGGAAAACAGGCTGGCTCGCCGACTTTAGATCGAGCACGATCCTGGTAACACCCTTGAGAACGGCCTCCACTTCGCGCGGCCCATATTGATACTCGATCGAGGAAATGGCCTCATCGATGCCGATAACGGCCAGGACATCGTCTTCCATCCCTTCCGCGTCCAGCGAAAGCGAGGCTTGCTCGTCGATGAAATTGCGGAAGAAGGCTTCGTTGTAGAGTCCGGTGGTGGTGTCCCTCAGCTGGGATTCATTCGCCTGACCGTAAGCCTGTATGAGCTGTTCGTTCAGCTGCCTGAGTCTGGCGACTTCCTGCCCGAGCTCCTCGAAATTCCGCTCCGCTTCCTTAAGGATGGAAGCGTATATCGCGGGACGCTTTATGCCGAATTCCTCGCAGAGCTTGGCCACGAAAGGTTCCAGCAAGGTTAACGCGGAATGGCCCTGCACCAGATAAATCGTGTCGGCGAGCCTGTTCCACAGGTCCAAGCCAGCCGGCGCGGCGTTGACGATAGCGCCTGTCTCAGTATCCAATTCAAGCCCAAGCTTGAGGGCAATAGTGTCAGCTAACTTCTGTCCGTAAACGGCGGAAAAACGGGCTAAAAGATGCCTGACAGGCTTGAGGGACCCGCTGGAATCGCCCAGGTTTTTTTTGGGTGAACCCAGCAAGGTGCCGCATTCCAGGGTTCGAAGCTCGTCGATATATGTCTTGATGTCGCGGTCGATTATCGATCCATGCTGAGGCAGTATGGCCACGAGTTCGAGACAGGAGAAGATTTCCATCACCGGTCCCAATATTTCGTGGGAGGGCATGTAGTGTTCATGGAAGGTTTTCATCCCTTCCATATAGTCTTTCCCCGCATGGAGGGACCACTCGGGCGTAAAGGCGCCGAAAAGGTCGCTGGATAGAAGGAACTTGGCCTGTCTGTCGTAGGTTGCGATGGCGCCGGGAAAGTGAAGATAGGCCGTCGGTATGAAGCGCAGCGCTCTCCCCGAGGCAAGGGTGAGAAGATACCCATGCTCGTCCACCAGGTAGGCAGGCGACTTGATCCCGTAGAAACGCACCAGCGTCCAGGTTCTCCAGTGCGTGACGATGGTGAAGCGCATCCCGAGCGCCTCAAGATGGGGTACAGCAGAAGCGAGATCGGGGTCCTGGTGGGACAGCACGATGTATTTGACTTTTTCGAGCGGAATTATGGAGGCGACATTGGCTGCCACCTCATTCACGTCAAGGACCGAGCCAGGATCGAACAGGACGGCTTCTTCTCCCTCGACAAGCAGATAGGGATTGCACTGCAGGCTGTCGGTTGCGGCCTGGGCGCCGACCCAGTAATAGCCTGATCCAAGGGATTCGCTCACGCTTCCTGACGCCATCGCGTACTCCTGCAATTCTGATGAATATAAGCTGGCTCAATTCACCGCATAAGACCGCTGTCTTTGATTATACAGCGCTCCAGTATCATAATAATGCATAATGATACGCTTAGTAAGACTTTTTGCCCTATGCCCCTGCATATTTCATTTGACAGCGAAAAAAGGCAAGGGTATGCTACGTTATCCGTTTTTTGCAGGAGGACTGCATGTCTACACTAATTGCGTTGGTAGCGCTTGCTATCTACGTGGTGTTCTACTTTACTTACGGTAAGAACATCCGTGACAAGCTGCTCAAAAGCGACAAAGCTGCCGAAGCCCCGTCCAAAAGGCTGTCGGATGGCGTCGACTATGTTCCGACGTCCAAGTATGTCCTGTTTGGCCACCACTTCGCGTCCATCGCCGGCGCAGGACCCATCACCGGTCCCGCAATGGCCGTCGCATGGGGCTGGCTGCCTGGACTTCTCTGGATCTGGTTCGGCAACATCTTTCTCGGCGCTATCCATGACTATCTATCCCTCGCCGCGTCGGTCCGCTATGACGGACGTTCGATGCAGTTCGTCGCACAGGACCTGATCGGCAAGAAAGCAGGAAAAACTTTCAGCTGGTTCATCCTCTTCCTCTGCGTCCTGGTCGTCGCCGCATTCGGCGACATCGTCGCCGGACAATTCGCCGCCGACGGTCGCGTCTTCTTCTCTTTCGTCTTCTTCTGCGTTGCGGCTGTCATAGCCGGCTATTTTATGTACAAGTCCAAGCTGGGCCTCGGAAAGGGCACTATCATCGGCATCGCCCTCATCATCGTGGCATTCTGGCTCGGCGATAAGTTCGCCGGCGTGAAGTGGAGCAAGGATGTCTATTTCATCATCATCGGGGTATACATCATTCTGGCCTCGACGCTCCCCGTCAACCTGCTTCTGCAGCCGCGTGACTATCTGTCGTCATTCTTCCTTTATTTCGGTCTTCTCGCGGGCGGCATCGCCGCGATCATCAGCGCCAAGGCCCTGGATGCCATTCCCGTATTCACCAGCTTCAGCGCCAAGCTGATCGGCCCCGCCGGCAATCTCCAGCCTTCACCCTTCTGGCCGACCGTACCTCTCATTATCGCCTGCGGCGCCCTGTCGGGCTTCCATTCCCTCGTCGCCGCCGGAACCTCTTCCAAGCAGCTTAAGGAAGAAAAAGAGGCTCTCTTTGTCGGTTACGGCGCCATGCTTGTGGAAGGTTTCCTTTCCACCCTCGTCGTCATCTCCATCGCGGGATTCGGCGCCATCGCCCTCGGCGACAAACTCATGGCAACGCCGGCTCTCGGCCGATTTGTCCAGTCTTTCGCTACGATGGTCAGCACTCAGATTCCCTTCCTTCCCAAGAGCTTCATGTCGCTTTTCGCCGCGGTATGGGTATCGACCTTCGCTCTCACCACGCTGGACACGACAAACCGCCTTGGCCGCTACATCATCCAGGAAATGGTTCTTCCCCTCAAGGAAACGAAGCCTGGCATGTTTAATACCCTGGGCAACAAGTGGGTAGCTTCCATCGTTATCGCCGTCGTTGGCATCTTCCTCGCTAAAAGCGGCGGCTACACAGTCATCTGGCCGGCCTTCTCCGGAGCCAACCAGCTTCTGGCCTCCATTGTCATGCTTACGCTCGCCATGTGGGTCAAGAAGAAGCTCGATCCCAAGTATATCAACATGGTACTAGTGCCGGCGTATCTGCTATGGTTCACCGTCACCGTCGCCCTCATCTGGTACGAAGTGGTCATCGTCCCCGTCTTCTTCGTCGATATGGCGAAGTCGATGAATGTGATCACCGGCGTCGTGGTTGGAGCGATCAATCTCTTCATGCTCATCCTCAGCTTCATCATGCTGTTCGCTTTCAGGAAGAGCTGGAAGTCCGCTGAATTCGCTAAAGACTATTGACGATAGCAATCAGGCATGCAGGCCTGCGCGCCTGATTGATGCCTGATCGAATCAGGAAGAGCCCAGGGGTATTCAAACTCCCGGGCTCTTTTTTCTGTTATGACAATCGACGCGACAGCCACCGGTATGACAGCTGTCGGCGCTTGCCCGCATGAGTCTCCCAGTAGTATAGTCACACCTGAGCCTGCAGCCTGAAGTAAAGTGCTCAGCCTCGGTAAAAGGAAATCCAGATGCCTTCAAAGCTCGAACATTGGATACGGTCGGCGATAAAAATGATCACCCAAGTCAACAGGGAAAAGGCGACTGGCATTCTCGAATTTGAGACTCATGAATTGGAGAATATTTTCGCCCTTCTTGTGCTTGGAGGATTCGCCGGACTCCCTTCCCCGCCTTCTCCGATAGCGGTCGAGCTTCTCCCCTATATGGAGAAAGAATTGCTTATGCTTCTCTCCCGCACCGATCTAGCCCAGGATCCTATAGGCGTGCTTGCCAGCATGCTTGAAGTGGGCTGAGGATATACGATGAACAAGACCGTTTTTTTCCTGGGCAAGGGCGGGGTTGGCAAGACAACGCTGTCGAGCGCCTTCGCCTTGAGTCTCGCCAGTATGGGCAAAAAAGTGCTCATCGCCTCGCTTGACCCAGCCCATAATCTGGGCGATGCCCTCGATATTCAGCTTACAGGTCAGGCGAAAAACGCTGAGCCCAACCTGGACGCCCTCGAAGTTGACCTTGCCTACTGGGTGGACAAGTATCTTGATGACAGCCGGAGACAGCTGAAATCGAATTATTCCTACAATGTGACCCTCAACCTCGATTCATTCTTCAATATCCTGAAGTATGCTCCCGGCACCGAGGAATACGCCGTACTGTGGGCGATAGAGGATATAAATACCAGGCTGGGACCTCTCTACGATGTCGTCGTATTCGACACACCGCCAACCGCCCTCTCTCTTCGCTTTCTCTCCCTTCCGACAATTTCAGGTCTTTGGGTAAAAGAATTGAGTAAACTGCGGGAAACCATCCTGAGTAAACGGCAGACTATCACAAGGCTCAATCCCGAATCGCCGGTGGCCGAGAGTTGCGTTGACAAGGACGATGATAAGGTCTACGGCCAGCTCAAGGGTATCGGAGCAAGGCTTCGCGGTCTCGAGCATCTTTTCGCCTGCGAAAGTTTCCTGTCGGTCATCGTGAACCCGGACCAGCTCTCGATAGATGAGGCCTTGCGGATACAGGACGAGCTGACGAAACTGGGCATTCCGCTATCCGCGGTCTGTATCAACAAACAGGGCGTATCGGATATGGTCTGGGAACAGAATCCTTCGCTAGCCCGATATCCACAATTCACTTACGATTTTTCGCGCGGTGGCATCTCGACGAGGGAGGATCTCCTCAGCATAGACACCGGCCCCCTCGCTGACCTGTTTTTGAAAAACACACAGAATCCCATCATTGAGAGGAAGAAAAAATAATGGACACACCCTATCTGATCCCCCTTCTCCTACTCGGCATAGCGGGCAGCGCCCAGTACATACTGGGAAGCAGGAAGAACCGCTGGCTGGGCAAACAGATGTCAGCCCAGGCGGAGAGAGTTCTATCCCCCAAGGACGCGGAATACGTCAATATCGGGGGGGTGCTCGGCCACAATTTTATCTATAAGCTCCGTGATCCATGGAAGGAAGCCAAGGGTTCATTCATCTTTATTCCCCGGCACTCGCTTCTCTATGTGCCATTCTCATATTTCCTCATCGGTAACCGCGACCGCTTCTACATCAACCTATTCACCGACAAGAGGCTGGCTGGGGAAGGCCATATAATCGAGAAAAACCAGCTTGGGCGCGTCAAGATAGACGGCATAGCCCAGATGGGGAGAGAGGAAATCGCCCTCGCCGGCAAGACCTTTGTCTTCCTCTGGCGACAGGATGAAATACTTCCGGCCTTGAAAAGGACCCTGGAAGCCATGCCCGATCCCTCAACCCTTGCCCACTTCTGCTGCTTTGGCGACAACAAGACTTTCTACCTCTTTCTCAAGCCAAAAAAGGGAGCGATCGAGGACAACCTGAAGAAATTCCTCGAACTCTGCCCCGAGTATTTTAGATAAGAGGAGGCCGCGATGAACCCTGAAATTAAGAAAAAAATCGATGCGGCCCTATCCAGGGTAAAGGAACCTCAGTCCGATGTCCCGATCGTGGATTTGGGACTTGTCTCCAATATCCGTTACAGCGAAAAGGATAAAACTATACGCCTTACGCTCGCAATCGGTTATCCTTCAGGCCAATGTCCCGCATGCCTTGCGGTAAACGATGTGGTAGGCATGGGCATTACGCGCCGCGCACAAGAAGAATTCCAGAAAGAATTCCCGGGATTTTCCATCGTCGTCGACTAAATCCCCAAACCACACCCCAAAATGCCAACCTGAAGTTTTAGAGGAGAAGCATTTTTTCTGCAACCAGGAAGAGCCCCCGGGAGTATCCCTCTACGTCAAGACAAACCAATCTTGTCCGTCTCGCTTCGGAGGAAAACGTGTCCTGGGCCATTATCTATATTCCCGCGGCAATTCTCGTCATATCCCTCACCATCGCGTGGACAAGGCTTTGGAAAAGCATGAGGGACGCTCGTTTCGATCAGAGGATTCGCGTAGGCCATCGATGGAAAACCTTCGAGGAGTTCCGAAAGCAGCATGAGACGGAGAAATAGTCAGCAATTTATATTAAATACGCTATAGTAATTATGAGGAGTATCACATGAAACTTCGTACCAGAATCTTCGGAATCGTGGCTCTCGTTTTCTTCGCCACATCCGTCGCTTCCTGCGCCTTTCTCGAGAAGAAAAAGATTCTGCCGCCCGGACAGGCAAAAAAATTGACCGGACAGCAGAGCGCCGCTCCCCTCGCTCCCGGGAAAAAATAAAATTCCCAGATCAATTCATACTGAAAAGCCATTCCCGCGGCATCGGGCCGAGAGAATGGCTTTTTTATCGATTGACCCTCATTACCCCGCGCTATGGACGGCTATCGACGTGGTGAAGCCCGCTTTTCCGCCAACGGTCGGAAGATCTCTCACCGAACCCTGGAACCAGTAACAGGGTATAGTGACATCGGTAGCGGCATAGAAACCGGCAACGCGCAGGGTGACACCATCGAAATCGATGGCTGCCGCCTTCGCGAACTCCGTTCCGGGAGCCGCGAGATCGGTCCTTACGCCATACTTCCATCCGCAGGCGAAATAAATATTGGACGCGTTTTTATAGCTGCCCGCCACGTATACCGAATTCCCCGCGAGGAATATCGAGGCAGCTTCCGCGGCCAGACCTCCCGAGGGCAGATCATGCCGGGTTGCGCCTTCCCAATAACAGGCCACGCTATCGGAAGTCCCGGTCCCGTAGTACCCGGAAACGTAGACTTTCGGACCGCTCCCGAAAAGCCAATCGCAGCTTGTCATGGACAAGGCTCCCAGGATGACGATCGCGATTCCTACACTGCCGCCGACCACGCGAAGACCCCGGAATGAAGAATGACGCTTCATCGGACGCTCCTTTCCTGACGGTGAAGACCGCCGGAATGCTCAAGGAATGGCATAGCCTGTATAGAGATGCTTTCCCGGAGAGGAGTCGGTTGCGAATTATTCGTTTTATTCAGTTTTTGGCGATTATTGCAGGTTCTGGACGATGAAAGGGTAAATCAGTTTGGCCATCTCAAAATGTCCCTTCGTGTTGGGATGAATTCCGTCGCCGTCAGGGTAACCATGGTAGGCGACGAAATATTCCTTGTTGATCGCCTGCGTCCAGGGGTTGAACTTTTCCATGGGGTATAAATCGAGGAGAGGCAGACGGAAGCGGTCCGCAACATCGAAAACCGCGTCTATGAATCCGACGTATTCTCCATCCTCGCCATGGCAGTATGAGCGAGGGGTGGATGTTATCACCCCTATGGGAACGCCGGGATATTTTTCCAAAAGTCTACCGTAAAAAGTATACAAGGCTCCGTAGAAGGTCGAGACTCCGGTATCGTCCATATCGCCCAACGTGTGGGAAGCATCGTTGAGCGCTCCCATCACCGTTATGAAACTCACGCTTTCCGCGGCCGGATATGAATCCATGCTTTCGAGCCAGCTCTCGTGGGTGGCGGTGGGCTGCATGTACCCCGTCCCGCCCGCGGCCACGTTGATCACCTCGCATTCAAGCCATTCGCTGACGTACTGCTCGTAGTTCGTCTCTATCAGGCCCCTCACCGATATGCTGTCGCCGATGACGAGCCAGGTCTTCCCCTTCAGTTCCCCGGCGTCGGGCAGCTTCTCCCCGAGGGTATCATCGAAAGCCTCGCTGTCGATGAAGACGCCCACGGGGATACCGTCATCTCCGCCCCAAAGGGAACAGGAAAAAACTGATGCCGCGAAGATAAGGACGGCAAAAAAGAACAGCTTACTTCGAATCTTTGTTCCCATCCCCGCCCTTGAAATACTTCTCCACCAAATGCTTGAACCTGTCCTCCACGAACTTGCGCTTTACTTTCAGCGTCTGGGTAAGTTCCTTCCCGACGGAGAAATCGTTCAGTACGGGGAAAATCTTCGTTATTCGCTCGAAAGGCTTGAAGCCGCCTTCCTTTGTTATGCGGGAATTCACTTCCTGGAGGAGGAAATTATAGATCTTGTCGTTCTCGATCGAGGCCGAGCCCTCGGTAAAAATTTCGTTCCGGGAAAGCTTCAGCTCGGCGGCGAGCTTCATGAGTTCGTCTTCGTTGACCGCCACGATGGCGGACAGCTGCTTCTGGTCCTGCCCTACCACGACGGCGTGGTCGATATAGGCGCTCTCTTTCAGCTTATCCTCGATCGGCTCCGGTTCGATGTTCTCGCCGCCCATGAGGACGATGGTGTCCTTCGCCCGGCCAACGATGATGTATTCCCTATTTTCCGAACGCACCGTGAGGTCGCCGGTGTTCAGCCAGCCGTCAGGAGAGAGGACGGCCATCGTGGCCGCCGGGTTCTTGTAATATCCGGACATGACCTGAGGTCCGCGAACGTAGAGGATTCCCTTCTCACCGGTGCTGGCCAACTTTCCCTCTTCCGTGCGGATTTCCACTTCCGTGTTGTCGAAAGGCAAACCGGTCGAACCGAAAGTATTTCTTCCCGTCTGTCTCGACAGGATCCCAGGCGCGCATTCGGTCATGCCGTACGCGTTGATGAGGGTGATGCCTATCGCGTTGAAAAGCTCATCGAGATACTTCGGCAGCGAGCCCGCCCCGCAGGTGGCAAGACGCATCCGCCCGCCCACCTTTTCCCTGAAGGGCTTGAACAGGACTCCCGCCAGCTTGTGGATCGGCCAGTAGATGACGAAGCGCAGCGAATGCCATAGGGCCGCCAGGATTTTCTCGAGCGCCGAGCGGTCATGCAGGGCTATATAGCATCCCTTCAGATAGAGCGAAGATGTCAGCCATATCTGATTGCCTTTGATGAAAGCCAGGACGAGGTTGCGTTTGCCCCTATGCATTTCGCTGAAAGCCTTGATGAGCTTCTGATAGACCGATTCCCATACGCGGGGAACGGAGATGAGAACCTGGGGTTTTTCGCTGAGAAGATCGGCGCTAAAGCGTCCCGCCGAGGAGTAGACGAAGGTCAGACCGCTCGCGATTCCGCAATACTCGAAAGCCCTTTCGTAGACATGCCAGGAAGGCAGCATGAGGACGGTGGTCTCCGCCTTTTCGATATCGATTTCGAGCCGCGGCGTATTGGCCACGAGGTTCTGGATGAAATTTCTGTGCGAAAGCATGACGCCTTTCGGATTGCCCGTCGTGCCCGAAGTATAGACAATCGTGAGAAGATCGTCCAACTTGATGTTCTTGTCCAGTTTTTCCAGAAGATCCGGTTCGCTCGCGTACGCCGCTTCGCCATCGGCGAGCAGTTCGCCGTAAAAACGGACCTTTTCGGCGAGTTGGGCCGGAACCGAAGCCTTGTCGCCGTCTTCCACGATGAAGATAGCCGCGCATCGCTCCCAGTCCGTCTCGGTGAAGACCTCGTCCAGGGCGACAAGCTGCTGCACGGTTTCCACGATGAGGTGACGGGAATCGGAATGATGGAATATGAATTCCACTTCCTTCGGGAGGGAGTCCGAGCCGCGAGGGACGCTTATGGCCCCAAGAGCCATAAGAGCGAAATCCGTGCATATCCATTCGAAGCGGTTGTTCACGAAAAAACCGACATGATCGCTTCTGGTGACTCCTGCGTTTTTCAGGCCGGCGGCCAGTATCCTGATCGTGTGCGCGAATTCGCCGTAGGTATGGGTTCCCGTCTTTTCCTTGGTTTTCCATTTATGGGAAATACGTTCGGGATAACGCCGGGCAGTTTCGAAGGGGACCGCAAGGAGGGGACTGTTCATTACAACTCCTCAAGGGATCTTTATTTTACCGGCGCTCGAGCCTTGCCGTGACAGGATCCTCTCTGTCAGTATAATATTCATTTTGACGAGAATCAAAGATTTGTCAATGGATGGCAAAGATAATGGAACGGGACAGAAAAAAGCTGACCTGGACCTATACCGCGGCGAATTGGATGTTTATACTCTCGACACAGGAGAAAGGCTTTTGGAACACGCGACGATTCTATCACGGCTACAGTCTTGCGAAGGCGGCGCGCTATGAGGCTCGATATTCCGGCGACCCTTCAGCTGCTCATCATTTTTTCTCTCGTCGTCATCGCTGTAGGCCGCAAGGTCCACCTGGGGCTGGCCGCGGCATTGGGCGGCATCGCCCTGGCCTTATGGCATGGCCTGCGATTTACGGCCATTTCCGGCATTGTGATCGGCGAGACGCTGAATCCGGACACGCTCCTCCTTCTCGCCCTTATGGTCTGCATCATGTCGTTTTCGGCGGCCATGAAAAAATCGGGCGCCATGGAAACCCTGGCCAGGGCGATCGGAACAGTGACTTCTTCGCCGCGCATCGCGATGGCGATCACCCCCCTACTCATAGGCACTTTGCCGATGCCGGGCGGAGCCATTCTCTCCGCGCCGCTCGTGGAAGCGATAGACATCGACCACAAAGAGAAGGCGGGCACCCTTTCGGCGACCAACTATTGGTTCCGGCATTCGCTGGAACTCCTGTGGCCCCTCTACCCAGCCTTTATTCTGACGACATCCCTGAGCGGGATATCGGTCCTCCGACTGATGCTGCTCAATTCTTATAGCCTGCCTGTCATATTCACGCTGGGCTGTGTCTTTGTCCTCCCCGCTGCGCCCAGACGCTCCTCCCATACGTCTTCCTCCGCCATCGATAGAGGATCGCCGCTCTCGCGGACGACCAGATTCATAAAGGGCATCGCGCCCCTTGCCATCGTCATATTCAGCTATATTTTCTTCGATGTACTCTGGCGTTTCATTTCGCCCGGTATAGACCTGGCGGGTTCCTCCAAGGCGCTCGTCGGAAGGTATTTGCCGATCCTTCTCGGCCTCGCGCTTGGCAGCCTCAGCCTTGGGTACCGAGCCAAGGGATTCGGTTCCTTCCGCGGCAGCGTGAGCATGGCCACAATGAGGCTCATCGCCATGATACTCGGCATTAGGATATTTTCGGCGCTGATAGGCGAGATCGGGCTGGCCGGGACGGCGGCGGCCGAACTGACGGAAGCCGGAATCCCACCCCTTGTCGCCGTGGCGGTGATACCCTTCATCGCCGGACTGGTCACGGGAATAGGCTTCGGTTATGTCGGGCTCGCCATTCCGATCATCCTCGGCCTCGTGCCGGAGGGGTCGGCCTTCCCGCGTGAAGCCGCCGTCGTGCTCGCGGGAGCATTTGGATTCGCGGGCATGATGATGTCGCCCCTTCATGTCTGCATGGTCGTCAGCGCCGAGCATTTCAAGGCCGGATTGCCTGCCACCATTCGCCGATTCGCCCTTCCGCTCGGCATTTTCCTGGTGATAGCGGTTCTGTACGCATTATTGTTGGCCGGCATTCTCGGCTGAAGGAATCGGAACATCCATGAAAGCATGCATCGTTGGAGCGGGCGCCATCGGGGGCAGCATTGGATTCGGCCTGGCCAGGGCGGGCTGTCTAGTCTCTTGTATCGCGCGAGGCAGGACGCTTGCCACCCTGCGCGAGAAAGGGCTTCGGTTCACCGACGGCGGCCCCGTCGAGGCAGCATCCATTCATGCGGTAGAGTCAGCCGGGGAACTGGGCGTCCAGGACCTTGTCGTGCTCGCCGTGAAGGCTCCCGCGCTGACCGATGTGGCGCCGCTCATCCTCCCCCTCCTGGGCCCCAGCACCATCGTGCTTCCGGCCATGAACGGCGTGCCCTGGTGGTTCTTCCAGGGCTTCGGGGGCGAGCTCGCTGGCACCTCGCTCGAACCGATCGATCCGCGGGGAATCATAGCCTCCAATATCTCCCCGGCCTCCATTATTGGCTGCGTTGTTCATTTTGGCGCCTCCTGCCCCGAGCCTGGGCTCATCAAAGCCCTGCCCCAACGCACGCTCATCATCGGCGAACCCTCGGGCAAAATTTCGGAACGCCTGAACGTCCTCGGCGAAATCCTGCGAAAATCCGGCTACACCGTCAAACTCACGGATTCCATTCAGAGGGAAGTCTGGTACAAACTCTGGGGCAATATGACGATGAACCCTCTCTCCGCCCTCACCGGCGCCACAATGGATAAAATCCTGGACGATCCTCTCGTCAATCAACTCTGCAGGGAGGTTATGGCCGAAGCCAAGAGCGTCGGCGCGAAAATTGGCTGTCCCATAGAACAGAGCGTCGACGACAGAATCGCGATCAGCCGGACCCTTGGAGCATTCAAAACCTCGATGCTGCAGGATCTCGAGGCGGGACGCCCGCTTGAACTGGACGCCATCCTCACCTCGGTGGTCGAAATCGGGAAACTCGTGGGCGAAAAGACGCCCTATATCAATACCGTTCTTGGCCTGACGAGGCTCAAGGCGAGAATCATGGGACTCTATCCTCAGCCGGCCTCTGAAGAACCGGCGAACAACTAAGCTTCCGTCTATACGGCGGGAATACAGGAAGGCGATATGGCGATAGCGCGGAAAATGAAGGATTTCGTGGCCAATGGCTCGATGATCAGAAAAATGTTCGAGGAAGGCTCGAGGCTCAAAGCGATCCATGGAGCCGACAAGGTCTTCGATTTCAGCATCGGCAACCCGAACGTACCGCCGCCTCAGACTTTCAAGGCGACGCTCCGCTCGGTCGCCGAGGCTGATATCCCCGGCCTGCATGCCTATATGCCCAACGCGGGGCTTCCCGCCGCGAGAAAAGCGATCGCGAAGCGGATCGCTGAGGAACAGGGCGTTCCCGTAGAGGCATCGCATATCATCGTCACCTGCGGAGCGGCGGGCGGCCTCAATATTGTCTTTAAGGCCCTCCTGGAACCGGGCGACGAAGTCCTCGTAAGCTCGCCCTATTTCGTCGAGTACGGATTCATCGCCGACAACCACGGCGGAGTTCTCAAAACCGTACCTACCCTGCCGGACTTCGGCCTGGACGTGGACGCGCTCGAGGCGGCCATGGGGCCGCGCACTAAAATCATCCTCGTGAACACGCCGAATAATCCCACAGGCAGAATCTACTCCGCCGAATCGCTCGCTCGGCTGGCGGCGGCCATGGAAAACCGCGGCGCGGCGCTCGGCCACGCGATCTACCTCGTCTCGGACGAACCCTACCGCTCGCTGACCTTCGACGGAGCGACGGTTCCAAGCCCCCTGGCGAGCTTTCCCCACTCCATCCTCGTCACCTCATATTCCAAGGAACTCTCGCTTCCGGGCGAGCGTATAGGCTACGTGGCGGTCAACCCAAGCGCCGACGACCTCGCGAACCTCATGGAAGCCCTGAGCCTCGCGAACCGCATCCTGGGCTTCGTCAACGCGCCCAGTCTCATGCAGCATGTCATAGCGGCACTTCCGGGACCGGCCCTCGTCGACATTTCCCGATACCAGAAGGCGCGCGACCTCCTCGCCGCCGGACTGAAGGCCGCCGGCTATGAGTTCAATCTTCCCGAAGGCGCCTTCTATCTCTTTCCCAAAATCCCGGGCGCGCGCGGAGACAAAGTCTTCTTGGACCTGCTCAAAGAGGAAAACATCCTCGTCGTCCCGGGCTCGGCCTTCGGCACCCCAGGCTACTTCCGCATAGCCTTCTGCGTCGATCTGGCCGTCATCGCCGGGGCCATGCCGGGATTCGAGAGGGCGATGCGCAAGGTAAGGGGATAGAGGCCATTACTCCTCAAATTTGCGCACAAAACGGGAAAATGGTGTTATTGTGAACGCTCAAGGAGATATTCGCAATGCATATCGGTATTTTTGAAAACCTCGACAGTCTCGGAAAACACGCGGCCGACATCGGCGCCCAGGGCATACGCGACGCCATCGCCGCAAAAGGCGAAGCCAACATCATCCTCGCCACCGGCGCGAGCCAGTTCTCGATGCTTGAACACCTGATCCGGGAACCGGGGATAGACTGGTCCCTCGTGACGATTTTCCACCTGGACGAATATGTCGGAATGAGCATTTCCCATCCGGCCAGCTTCCGCAAATACATGAAGGAAAGAGTCGTCGAAAAGCTGCCCACGCTGAAAAAATTCAACTATATCGGAGCCGACGCCCTTCCCCTCAAGAATGAGCTCGCCAGGCTCGCCTCGCTCATAAAGGAAAAACCCATCGACGTGGCCTTCATCGGCATAGGGGAAAACGGACACCTCGCCTTCAACGACCCGCCCGCCGATTTCGAGACCGAAGAACCCTATATCGTGGTGGACCTGGACGAGAAATGCCGCATGCAGCAGGTGGGCGAAGGCTGGTTCAAAGGCCTCTCCGACGTCCCCGCGCAGGCTGTCTCGATGAGCATCCGCCAGATCATGAAGTCGAAGACCATCGTCTGCACGGTGCCCGATTCCCGCAAGAAGGAAGCGGTCGCCATGGCGCTGAACGCCCCCATCTCCCCAGCGGCGCCCTGCTCGATAATGCGCCGGCACCCCTCCTGCTACCTGATGCTCGATTACCCGGCCGCCGAGCTTATTCTCTCCGGCGGCAAATAATCTGCCTGGCATGCCCTATTCATAGCGGGCATGCCCTTCCGCCACATAGCGGTCGGTAATCCCCCTGATGGCTTCGACCGCTTCAAGGCAGAGCCTTCCATCGCTGGAGACGACTTCCCAGCGGACCATCCCCTCTTCGCTGCGGGAAATGCGCTGGGCGACCTGATACCACGCTCCGGTAACATCGGTATCGGCGCCGATGATTTCCGGCAGGCCTGACCTCATCAGCGTGGCATCCAGGCTCGTGCCGTCTTCCATCGTTTTTAAAACCGAAAGCCCCCGGCCCGCGAATTCGGCCTCGACATCTACCATCACGCGTTCCATCAGGGCCTCGTCAATGAAATGGCAGGGCCATTCCCTCGCCCGCGCGATCCGCTTCTGACGTTCCATGGCCTTTTCGAAAAGCTCGGGATGATTCGCCCAGAGCCTGGCCGTCAGCAGGGTGAAATACAGCGTATTCTCCGTGGCCGCGAAGCCCTTGGAGAAATCGTCGAGATCATAGGGAAAATTCATATAGTAGTGAGCCGATTCCTCGGAAGCGACCAGATACTGCCGGCCGCAATGGGTCCGCAGCGCCTCTTTTATGAACGAATGTCCGTTGCGTATGATATGGACATCGATTCCCCGGGAAGCCTGGTCGACCATCGCCAGTGGATTCGCCTTGACATCCGAGTACATCTGCGGACGCCATGGCGCGGAGGCGCCTCCATCGAAAAAGCCGGAAGCGTGGACGCCCCGGAAAAACTTCATTATCTCCGGAACGAGGACGCCGAGATTGAAGGATGGGGTCAGCTGCTCGCCTCGGGCGTTCATCACATCCATTCGGTCTCCGTCGCCGTCATAACAGAAGCCGAAATCGTAGCCGCCCGCCTTCATCAAATCCCAGGTAGGCTGTATGCTTTTCAGAATGCCGGGATTGGGATCCCCCCTGGGAAAGAATCCGTCGGGCACGAGGTTCCTCGTCCGGACTTTAGCGCCGGCCAGTCCCAGAGCCTCGCTGACCTCTGTTCCCGCGGCGCCGCAGAGGAAATCCGCCAGGACAGACAGCCCCGAGAGGGAATCGCGCTCCACGCCCGCGAGTTGCATTGAATAGTCGATGAACTGGTCGAGATAGCGACGCACGGTCACTTTCGCCCTTCCAGACGGGGATCGGGCGAGATCGCCGCCTTCCAGGTAGAGGGCGAGAATGCCGGTTATGCCGCCTGCCGGTCCCGAATCCATGGCGAGGGTCATCATGCCGCGGGACATCAGCTTCAGCCCGATATATTCGCCTGGATTGTGGCTCGCGGTGAACATGATCGCCGCGCTGTCCGGATTCCGCAGGCAACTGTAGTAAAACTGGCAGGTAGAACTCTGGAGGGGATTGAGGATTACCTCGATGCCCATTTCGGGCAGCAGTTCCACGGCCAGCTCCATAAGTGCAGGCGCGGCCAATCGGGCATCGCGCCCCAATACCACGGAATCGACGCCGAGCGCTTCCTTGATATAGCGGCCCACGGCGATGATCAGCCGCGTGCCGAGGACTGGGGTCAGCCTGCTTTCCTTCGTCCTTATGTCGTAGGCTTTGAACATGCCAAGGTTGAGTTCTTGTCTCTGCGCTTCCGATACCGTGGCCATGAGCGATTGATAATCCGTCATATTCAGGAAAGTATACAGGTAAAAATCATCCATCACAAGGAAAAAGAAACAAAAAGAAAGAAAAACAAAGGCAAAGCGAGATGTTTACCGCCGCACCCCTCTCGGCTCAGAGGAATACCGGCCGGCCTATCTCTTCAATTCCGGGAGCGATTATCCCATACTATCCGCATGAAGACCCAATCGAGGAGCGCCGACCCTCTGCGTATCGACGAACTCGCGATGCCCGGCTGCCCGGGCATCGTCGGCCTCACCTCCTGTCCTGGCAGGAAGAGGGCCTTCCTGAGCCGCGGAACCAGGGATAGTGAATTGGAAGCCGACCTGGCCGCCATCAAAGCCTGGAGAGCGGAAATCCTCCTGAGCCTCATCGAGCCGCAGGAATATGCTTTATATGGCGTCGAGCGGATGCGCGAGCTGATTCCCGAGGGCATTCTCCACCTTCGGCTTCCGATCCCGGATGGCTCGACGCCCGACGCTTCCTGGGAAAATTCCTGGGAAGTCGCCGGCCCCAAGATCCGCGCGATCCTGAGCCGCGGGGGACGAGTCTGCGTTCACTGCATAGGCGGACTAGGACGGACGGGGCTTGTCGCCGCGCGGCTTCTGGTGGAATTCGGCGCTCAGCCTCTGGAGGCTATCCGAATGGTCAGGGATATCCGCCCGGGCGCGATTGAGACCGCCGCGCAGGAAAACTATGTCAGATCGCTCCTGCCGGCACGTGAGACCTTTTCGTAGGTTTTATATCGCCCCTGTTTGCCCGACTCGGCGAGAAGGCTGGCACGGCAGAAACAGTAGAGAATCTTGCGCGCCCTTTGGGGAGGGATGCCGAGAGCCTCCCCCAAGGCCGCCGAGGTAAAGGGCGACGTGAGGCTCTTCGGGATGAGGGCGAGCCATTGGCCACGGGTCCTGAAAGAACGCGACGAAAGAACTTCGAGAAGCTCCTTGTCAACCGTCCTGTCGCCCTTGCGCCACCATGATCCCGATCCGTCGCGAACCTTCGTCTCCACGCTCCTGACCATGAGTATTTCGACCGTGACGTTGCGCGCCGCCATGAATCCGGGCGCACGGATGAGTTCGTCGAAAAGGCTGTACAGATCGCCCCGCTTCGGGCTCATGCGGACCGAAAGCAGCTCGTTCGTCACCGGTTCGAGCCTGCGCAGCTCGCGCCTCGCCGACACGGGGTAAACCACGCGCACGCGGTACCCCTTCCCGGCGAATTCGAGAACCTTGGGCGCGAGCTGGCCAAGATGCCCGGTTTGCACCTCGACAAGCTCGCCGTCGGCGCGAACGAGATCCACCACCTTGCCTTCGACCAAGGCTTCCAGACGGTCCCCCGGCTTGGCGAGATAGTCTTTGAGTTGGGCATGGAGACTGTATTCCGAATAGAGGTTAATGCCTGACCGCTCGGCGGCGATGGATCCCATGGCCATAAGTATGCACGAGACTGGCAAAAATGCCCAGCGGCATACTCAAGGGTTCGGGCATTGACAGAAAAGCAAAACAGTACAAACTTGATTATAAACACAGCGGAGGTTCAGCATGAAATATTCGGGCATACTTCTTCCGTTTTGCATGGCAATCCTTGTCGCGGGCTGCGCGAGCGCTCCCCCTCCAGCCACGCTCGAAGCCCCCGTGCCCAAAATCGACATCTGGCCGAAAATCTACAGCGACGAATCCTACCTCTCGACTTTCGCTTCAACCTGGTCCGAGGATGAAGCGGTTGGCGCGATAAAAAATCTTCAGAATTCCATGGTTGAATTCAACGCCAACCTTCCCCTGTCGGAATTGAGCGTCGACCCCTACGGCATGAGGGCCCGCTGGTCCTGGATCGAGAACGGCACATTCCAGAAAAGCGCCGGCATCGTCATCCCCTTCGACATGGTCACATCCATGCTCCTCGAGCATTATCCAGCTCTCGAAAAAGACTATAAATGGGGACTCCTCGTCTACATAACGGGAGGAAGCCCCGTATCCCTGCGCATGCCCACGAGGGATATGGCGGAACGTCTCGGCAAAGCGGTCACCGTGCTGGCCAAAGCCAGGGCGGCGAAACTGTCAATGCCCAATCCTCGTTTCGGCGCGGCCCTTGGAGCCCTGAGCGAAGCCCAGGCCCAAGCCGCCGGCATCCTGCCCACGGGAGGCATCATCATATCCTGGATCTTCAGAGAGAGTCCGGCCGAAAAAGCGGGCTTCTCGCCCCAGGACATCATCACGGGCATTGGGGGAAAGCCGGTGCGAAAAACCGACGACCTTTTCTCCGCGCTGGACACCGCCGCGGCCGAGGGAGCCACCGAGATTAAAATTTCGGGCATAAGGCGCAGCTATAGAACTGAGGGAAAAACCAATGTCGAAATCTTCGTTCCCCTCACCTTCACCCTGGCGATAGACCAGACGGGAGGGGCAAAATGAAAACCAGACAATATCTGCTCTTCGCCGCCATGGGCTTCCTCGTACTTTACAGGGCATTTTCCCAGGGGGCTGACCCCAAGACGGTAACGCCGGCCTGGATACTGGAAAAACAATTCGAACAGCAGGAGGAAGAAAAAAAGGTGGCCAGCGCGGCGGGAGCCTTCAATGTCTTCTTCATAGGCTATGACTATCCCTTGATCTCGGGTCCGCTGGCGCCCCATCTCGATACATGGAAGAGCCCGCTCAATTTCGCCTTCGGCATGGAAACGTCCATGTCCAACGAATCTTCGTTCCTGACCGGCGTCGAGGGGGAACTCTTCATGACCTTCAATGACCAGGGGTCTTTCTTTCTCATGAACGATATGGTCATGTTCGGGTACTCCATCAATCTGAAGCCGGTCAGGCTCAACATGGGCCTCCGCGCCGGCTTCTCCATCCTGGATGTCATGGGCACGACGGAGACGTATACGGGACTTGGGCTGATCATCGGCCCCGAAGCCTCCATTTACCTAACCTTCGCTCCCGATTCCTGGCTATGGCTCAGGGGCCGTTATGCCATGGCCGGCTACATGAGCTTGGACTCATCCTCGAATCCGATTTCGCAAGGGGACGACTCCCTAACCTTGATCAGTCTCGAAGCCGGTTTGGCTTTCAAGCTTTAAAATCGCGGCTCAAAGCGAAAGGATCTCCCGCCAGACGCGTTCGTCCACGGGGATGCCTTCGGCCGCGTTGCGCTCCCTTACGGCCCTCATCCGCTGCCCGGCATAGACGATGGGCCTGGACGAACAATCGGGTTTCGACGAGAGCAGATCCTCCACGGCGTCCCGAATGATCCCTTCCACGCGCTCAGGCGGCGCTATGGCGGAAATATTGATGGCGATGAAGGTCTGCGAAATCGCGTACTCGCCGCCGAGCCTGCCGATGGCCGATGTCGTGTTGCCGAGCGAAAGTCCTCCCGAGAAAATATCCAGGGCGAAGGAAAGCGCCGCTCCCTTCCAGTACCCGGCAGGCATCATCCTTTTCGTCTTCAATACAGCCTCGGGATCGCAGGTCAGATTGCCCGCCGCGTCGAATCCGGCCGCAAAGGGCATCTGTTCGCCGTTGAGCGCGGCGAGTTCCAGCGCGCCGTACGAATACTGCGACATCGCCATATCGACGACGATATGATCTTCCTTCCATGGGAAAGCCATGACGAGTGGATTGTTTCCCAGCCGCGGATCGACGGCTCCCCATGTCGGCATATTGGGCAAGGTATTGGTAAAGCAGATGCCCGCCATGCCCTGTTCGCAGGCCTGATAGCCATAGGTCGCGGCCCGGAGCCAGTGGTTCGTATTGCGCAGGGCCACGCAGCCGATGCCATGCTCCTTCGCGAGGTCGATCGCCCGTCCCATGCAGGCCCAGGCGTTGACGATCCCGAAGCCCAGCCCGCCGTCATAGTTCTCTAGCCCGCTAAAAGCGTTGATCAACGCCGGTTCCGCCTTCATGTCCAGCGTCCCATCGTCGATGCCTCTTACCAGCCGCGCGAAACGATTGATCCCATGGGTGTAGGTGCCCTCGAGCGAATTGCGCGCCACTTCGAAGGCCACCTTCCGCGCATGTTCCGGCGGACAGCCTCGTCCAAGCAGTATTTTTTCAAACGCGGCCTGTACTTCTCCGGCTGGAATCTTCAGCATCGCGTCGCCTCCCTATTCGAATCGATCCACGCAATCACGATACCATGCGGACAAACCAATAAAAAAGGCTCCCTTTCGGAAGCCTAAAAAATGCCCGGAGGGGGACTTGAACCCCCATGCTTATAATATTTTAAATATTTTTATTATAATAACTTATATACTTTAGAACCTTCTATTGATGCTTTTATGATGCTACCGTCTTCATAGACCATGATCTTCATAAATGCCTTTTTATGATCATTTTTTCTGAAATTAGCCATATGTCTTTTTATAAGCATGGCAAAGGTTGCACATTTCGGCTCCCGCCGGGTTGCCTGCCCCGCACTTCCTGCAGACCCATCCGGGGTATAGATGTGAGAGGTCGCCCCGCTTCTCGGATTCTTTCGGCCCCGTCTTCTGTTCCACTCTTTTCCATCCAGTAACCTGCCGGCTTTTTCTAATTTATTTCGCCACACTGTTTGGAGAAGAACTTCGCTCCATCTCTATCAGCCATCCTATGGAGCCCTTGGATCCATTCCTCTTCCATCGGCCTGGATTTGGGACCTGACTCGCCACCGACGATAATCCAATCGATACCCTTCAGGGAGTATCTCTGATCAATACCAGATAAAAGAAGCTCAAAGGGAAGCGTTGGGCTGCAGGGCTTCACCAGGCGGGAATCTCCACCGCTGGACGCCGCCTTGCTCTTCATTCCATGCGCTATACCTTCAATACCCGCATGAGGATGCTGCTATCAGAAAAAACGCTTCAGGAGGCTATTGGAAATAAAGATGAAGTAATGAAGATCCATTATGATCAGCCACATATGGTAGAATGACTCCTGTAGCTGGCGGATCAATGAGACGCCTTCGGAAAGTTTCAGGATGGGATTACCGCTTAAGGTTAGATTTAAAAATGAAGGTTTATCCAATTGACTTCCCTCAACTTCTCCTTAGACAGAAGGCCCTAGGGGTGAAAATATTATAATTACTACAACCATGGTCGTAGGTGCAAATATAAATAAATACTAAAGAAAATTTTTCTTTATGCTGATTTTATTTGACTTTCGTCTCATTCTATATGATAATCGTATCAAGATGAGTAATTTTGAATATTCAAATGAGCTATTCCGTATCATTAATGGCGCTATTCGTTTAGATGTTGATAAAGTCAGGAGTTACTCTGAGTTTCTTGCTGAAAAGTTAAAAAATGATGGTGAAGACGTATTAGCAAAAAGAATCTACACTTTATTAGCCGAGAAGAGCCAGCAACTACGCCCTGTTGACATTGCACAAAGAAAAGCCATTCCTGTAGATTCAGAAAGTCGGTTTCCATTGCTCGAAAGAGTTGATCCTACGCTTTATGAAGAAGCGCCCCTAATATTATCAGATATACAATGGGATATTATACAAGAATTTATTTTAATAGCAAAAAGTGAGTCGAAAGTTGATCTCTCTTCGCTTAGTATTCTATTATATGGTCCTCCTGGCACTGGGAAAAGTCGTCTTGCACGGTATATCGCTCATGAATTGGGGCTAGATCTTTATGTGGCTAGGCTAGATGGCTTAGTTTCCTCATTTTTAGGTAGTACATCAAAAAATATTAGAGCACTTTTTGAATTTGCCTCGAAGAGACCTTGTATCCTTTTCCTTGATGAGTTTGATGCTATAGCAAAACTTCGATCTGATAACTTAGAATTAGGAGAATTGAAAAGAGTAGTGAATAGCTTTATTCAAAATCTAGACGCAGTCGGACAAGAGACGGTAATTATAGCCGCAACTAATCATGAAGAGCTTCTAGACCCAGCTATCTGGCGAAGATTTAGCTATCGAGTAGAGTTTTTCTATCCTTCATTTACTCAAAGAATAGAGATGTGGCAACAATTTTTACCTAAAGACCAGTTTTCTCAGAAAGAAAGATTTGTGTTAGCAGATCTGTCCGAGGGGTTTTCAGGATCAGATATTAAGGAAGTCTGTATCCGACTATCAAGAAGAAAGATTGTTTATCAAAATAGTATAGAATTACGTGATGCATTTAAAATTTTAAGAAATTTATCACTCGGTGATGCTCCTGAAACAAAGTATATATCAAATTTTTCTGGACAAGATGATAAATGTATAGCATCCTATTTGTCTATAAGGAATAAAAAGTTATACAGCAGTTCCGTAATTTCTAAGCTTATAGGTGTATCAAAGGCAACAGCAAATCGACACATCAAAGGAGATACTAGTTATGGCAGAGGAGAAAAAAGCTCTCCATTATGAGAGATTGCCAATAAAAGTAATTCTTCCTGATCAAGCTGAAATTAAACCAGTAAAAGGATTTGGCCCAGATAATATCCCTTTTACACCTGTTACGGAGCAGTTTAGAGAAAGACTATCAACAATGGTATTAAAAACCTATGGTGAACTTGCAGACTCTTTTAAGACTATTGATGTTGCACCAGCAAGATTACGACTCATAAAAAAAGCATTTGCGAAGAGCCATCGTCCAGAGAATTTATTCTCTGATGATACATGTCCAATCATTGGCGCAGGAAAGCTTGGAGAATTGTTTATAAAAGCTACAAGCGAGGGGCTACTAAACCTAAATAAGAAAATTAAACAATCTCGATCTGAAAAACTAGTTAAAGAGATTTCTAGTATTATGGAAATAGAGCCAATTACTCCAAAGTTTAGGCTTAATGGTTTTTCTATAAACGAATTGGAGAAGAATAGCCCCATCTATAAATCAAAAAAAGTACTTAGGGTACAGCTATTTAATTTTGGAGAAGAAGAGTCACAATCAAAGTTGTTAGAAAATTTTTTTGAAATTTGTGAAAGACAAAGTATCTATGTTAGAACTGATCGCTATTTAGATAATAGTAGTACTTATGGTGTGGAATGCCGTACTTCTGATGATATAGAAATATTATCTAATATTATTGGTGTTCGTTCAATTTCTAAAATGCCATTGATACGAGCCTTTTATCCAAAAGGTGATATTATTGCAGCATTGCCAGATTTTAAAACACGTAATAAAGAAGATGAAGATATTCCAGTTGTTGTTGTTGTTGATACAGGTGTTACAGAAAATATTTCTGCATTGAATAGCTGGGTAGTTGGAAGGGAAAGCTTAGTTGCGCCTCCATATCGTAATAATTTGCACGGGACATTTATTGCGGGTTTATTATGTTGGGGTGATGAGCTAAATCCATCGTTACAGGGAATTGATAAAAATTCATGTGGAATTTTTGATCTTCAGGTACTTCCAAATGATGATCCAATATTTGGAGAAGTTGAGGGGCTTACAGAAGATGTATTAGTTGTTGCTTTGGAAGATGCCTTAAAGAAATACGCTAACAAATATAAGGTTTGGAATCTTTCTTTAGGTGCCAATGAGCCATGTGTAATTGATGCATTTTCACCAATTGCTGTTCAGCTAGATGAATTACAGCAGAAATATCAGGTGTCATTTGTTATCAGTGCAGGTAATTACGATACTAAGCCATACCTACATTTCCCTAGGAAGGAGGATGAAAACGATAAGGGAAGAATAACTCCTCCTGCTGATAGTGTTCTTGGAATTTCTGTTGGTTCTATTTCTCATATTAATATTGCGTCTGAGGGACCTGCTAAGGGTGAGCCTTCATCTTTCTCAAGACATGGGCCAGGACCTAATTATATAATAAAACCAGATCTTGTTCATTTTGGTGGTTCCTGTTCAATAGATGGAAAAGAGTACTATGGAGTAAGATCTATCTCAGAAAATGGACTGATACAAGGCTTAGGGACTAGCTATTCGGCTCCTCTTGTTTCACGAACGCTTGCTCAGATTTACCATCAGATTACTCCTTCTCCCTCACCAGTATTAGCTAAAGCATTATTGATACATAATTCTAGGGATCCAAGATCAAATGGTCGAGTTCCTGCAGGCGAAGAAGATTGCTTTGGGTTTGGCCTCCCTTTGCCGACACCTTACTGTATTGAGTGTTCTCCATATTCATCAACCTTGATTTTTGAAGATACTTTACGTCCAGGATACACACTTGAATGGGATGGTTTCCCGTATCCCCCCTCCTTATGCCGAGACGGGAGGTTTTTCGGAGAAATCTGGATGACTCTCGCCTTTGCGCCATCAAGAAATCTACGGTGGGGGGCTGAATATTGTGAAGCCCATATTGAAGCCCATTTTGGAGTTCATCGGAACATAAATCATCGAGATGGCTCCGTTGAAAATAAATTTGTTGGTATGGTTCCAATTGAACATAGTGCAGGTGATGCTCTTTATGAGGATTTCCAAGTGAAAAATCTTCGAAAGTGGGCACCTGTTAGATCGTATTATAATAATCTAGGAGAAAAAGGCGAACGGGGAGAGTCTTGGAGATTAATGGTTCGTTTATATACTAGACATTATAAAGTTCCGGCTGAAACTTATGGTCCTCAGCCATTTGCACTCATAATCACAATTGCAGATCCAGAAAAGAAGGCAAGTATATATGATGAAATGGCTAGAATTATAAGAACTCGATTCCAATCTCAAAATCTAGGAGTTCGAGTATCTCAACGGCTGCAAGCTCGAACATAGTACTATGAATATAGATAACAAGGGTTAGGGCAGTATAGACGATAGTGACCGCTAATGTAAAAGCAGACGGTATTGTAATGGTGGTTATGGTTATCGTGGACAGGCGGTCACTGGGGTTGATGTTGGTGCATTATAATATCAGATTCTTGCTTAAAAGTTCAAAAACTTCCTTTTCTGAACTTTGTTACCGGTGGGCTCTTTTTCGTGAATTCCTAGTTATGATCCTCGAACTAAATTAGGAAGGATTTCATCTCGTCGTCTTCGAAAGCTTCATCCATAGCGAAAACAAAGCGGATCTTCTGACCGAAGGCCATATCTTTGAAGGTGAACTTCTGCCATCCTTTTCCGGTATTCCTATTAGGCTCATCCCAGAATAAAAGGAGACCGGGAAACCTCCTGGAGATCCTTGCAGGCGAGATCTCTCTCCCTGTCGCTATTATCAGATAACGTATCCACCTCCTTCTTCTTTTTATATTTGGCCTGATTACATTTCAGTCTTTTACTTCAAAAAGAGTATAGATCCGCAATTCATGCCGAGAAATGGTAAATTTCTCTCCTGAGCGGGATTGCATTCTGACAATTCTCGAGATACCTATATACTTGTGTAGTAAAAAATAATTGAGAATAACAGGAGAACCTATGTCAGAGCCAAAAGCCAAAGAGAGAACCATAATGGACTGTGCGGATGGCCTTGAGAAAATTTCTTTCATCTTCCAGGATATCGGCGTGACAATCGCAGACAGCTTCCCTGGTCTCTCAGCCGTGGTCGGAGATTATACTGACGCTTTGAAAAAAGAAGCTGCATTCTTGAGAGAGTACTGAGCAACTGCCTTCTAAGCAGTAAGCTCGGCTTTTAAGCAACAATTTGGTAGAGCAAACTATCGATATCGGTAAAATCGCGGGGTCAATCCCCGACCCAGCTACTTCGCACAAGGAAGCCCAAATTTAAATTACGTATTTCTTAAGCAGAATTCTTTCTCTTCCGGGCTCATTTTCTCCCACTCTACCCGCCTTTCGGGTTCTGGCCTCTCATACCATGCAAATACTTTTTCCCGCAACCAGCGCCGCGGATTATGACCAATGTCCGGTATACCAAAGTTTGGTAAATTCCAAGGTTTTCTATAAAGCGTGGCCTGAGTTACTCCAAGTTTTCGAGCAATATCAGTTACCCTCATTGTCTCAGAAACCGGAAAAGCTTTATGCAGTTCCAATAATTCTTGATGCATTTCCCTTACCTCTCGCTCAATCGGTGGAAGGGATTGAGCGAGAGGTGGCGCGTCTTGGCTAAACAGGGATGGGCTTATACCCATCTTCCAGAATTCTATAACTACAAATTCTGCAAGATGAGGACTCATGCCCTCTTCTATCATCATCTTCTTGAGTCTCTTTAAGAAATCCTCCGTTACCCTGATAATTCGGTATTCCATCCCCCCTGCCCCCTGTGTTTAAAAAAATTACGGCCATCCTTTATAATCATCGTATATTGTTTCGACGGTACAAGAAGGCGCTTGATGATAATGAGTATTTTTATAAACAAAAAAGCCGTTCCATTATGGAACGGCTTTTGACACGAAGCAAGCAAAGATTATATAGCCTTCATTTCCAGCTTGGCCGCGCGGCGCGGGGATCTGGCATTTTGGTCGGCCGCAATTTCCGATTGCCCTTTATTTGCCCACCTCTCAAGGTTGAGGGCAATGCAAGAAGCCGACGCTATAAGCCGGAGTAATATGTCTACCATATCTTCATGGTCATCAATGTAGATAATATCTCCCCACCCTTCGGCATCACATTCGTCCAGGAGGTCTGCAAATTCCACGGCCTTTTGAATGATCTCGGGCGCCCTCGCTTTAAATTCTTCTTGTACCATATTCCCTCGCTATGCGCTTTTTTGCGCAGTCTCAGCTTCCTCTTGTTCCAGGTTTATAAGGTTTACTACCAGCTGAGAGAGGTTGGAAATTGCCACGGAACAGGCTGCGATTAGGTTTCGCCTCGTTTCCGCGTCTAGCTGTTTTTCTCCCCCTGCGATGTGGTAAGAAGTATCCTCAAGAATACGCACATGGAAAGCCAAATCTGCGGCTCTCAGTTCTACATCATCCATAAATCCCCTCCTGATTAATTCTTCTGTACCTTATGTACTATATTTATTAGTATCACTACTGTTACGCTTTTTGTCAACTCTAAAACACAAATAAATGAATTGATACTGATACTAGTTTTACCCTATACTTCAGCCATGAAAGGATTAACAGTTGCCGAAATGGCAAAACGTCTCGAGATCTCCCCCAATGCAGTAAAGTCCAGGCTCCACAGGGCGGGGATTGAGGCTCACGCTTACGCAGGAATGTGCGGCTTGTATCAAGAGAAGGATTATAAAGCAATCTCGGCTCCACGCCCCGCGGGGCGGCCGCGAAAAACGCCGAAAACAGCCCCATAGGTTTTAAGCAAAACATGGGGCTGGCAATTTGACCTTTCTCCATTCCTCTTTTTTTGAGTAAAAAGGAGCGCCACTGAGCCGAGAAAATGTCAACATTTATCAACATTTTTCTTGACGTTTCCTAACGTTTTATTATCTTGCTCAGCCACTTCCCATCATAAGGGTGCAGCATAAATAGAAAACATCTACTCCGATAGATTCACTGCCGTAAATTATTTTATAATATATCTTTATCTATACATTTCTATGATTAAAAATGTTAGCTTTTATTAACTTTTCAGAGCTTGATTCCGCGCGCTTTCCCTTTTTTAGGGACTTGCAAAAATCGGAAGGACGGTAAATACAACGGTCTATCCTATTAGGTTGTTGATATACCCTTACCCCCCGAAACAGGCGAAGTTACATTTAGAAGAAATCCATGATTATAGAGCCCAAACATTGGGTAATATGAGGATTTTACGACTGATTTTAAATTCTGACTTTACATTAATTCCTGAGCGTTTCTTAACAAAAATTAATCTTAAAATTGCATAAACAGCTCTAAAAGTAAAAAATTAACAATTAAGTATCACGAATGATAAAACCGGAGAAGATCAAAACTGTAGTTCTATGCCTTTAAATAGTTTGTACTTTTTATGATCCTAGCTGTGAAAATTGGTTTTAGTTGATCCTTTCAAGTTCGTCCGCTATAAGGCTTTGAATCTTAGGATTTCTTAGGAGTCGGCATGATTCTACAGCCGCAGCCTCTTCACTCGCATGTATATATGCTTTTTTATATGCTTCGGTGGCGTTTGAGAAAAGCTCAAAAAAATATTAACTTTTCTTAACTTTTCGTTTTCATGTTCATAGTGCATAACAATATACTAGACATAGATTTATCTACAATCCGTTGCTTTATTCAATCTTAATTCTTTACGGATCATACTTAGCCGCAAAAGATAAAATAAAACCCTATCTCTAAAGTAGTTGGCATTATAAAATATATCATCTCAATTAGGGGGAGATAATGAAAAAGGCCGTAAGTGTTTTATTTTTTCTTCTTATTTGCTTTGCGATAGGTGCGCAAACAATCGAATATACCATTTTATCATTCTCTACAGGTCCTTCAACACGAGAAATTGCTATTGCTCTAAACAATCAAGCCGCAAGGGGCTGGGTACTCATATCCGCATACGCAAGCCCTGATGGTACTCACTATTATGTCATGGCTAAACGATATTAGACTTTCCTAACGATTTTACAATAACCGCTTCGGCGGGATTCTTGCCTCTTTTTATGTCTCCGAAAACTCCGGGAATTCATCTATCCAGGCATTAAGTGTAGAGACATGTATGCCTGGATAGACTGATAGTTCCTTCCTCGTCATCCCTAACAGTCAATAGCTTTATGCGTCCCTGCAATACTACGGCTTATATTCACTCTTGCGCCCACACGATTACATTACTCGGCGGGCTTTCATTTGCCCCCCCTACCTTTGCCCCGGCCTGCTGCAGGCCCATCGCGCGGTGCAGACGGCCATTACCATCTAATATTTACATTTTCAAACTCATCAAAAGCCCCGAAGTCTGCCCTGATGTTTTCATTGAGTAAAACCACAATAACGATGGTTGAATCCGATATTCTGACGCACTCATACGGTTCAACATTCGCTATCGTTCCAGACAGCATCATGTGCTGTCCGACACCATATAATTGAGTAGCAAGAGCGCGGAAAATGGTATCCTGTGTGGCCGTATCAGCGACAAGCGTTCCTAGGGGGGGGGCCGTTGATAGGAATATCTACGTCGTATGCTATCAATGAACACCCGCAGAGAAGGATAATTAAAATCATGGTAGCTATTTTTTTCATTACGGACTCCCTAAATATTTCAAGAGCCCGGAATTCTGCGCAACCTGTAATCTAAAATTACTTACGTATATCGTAATCCCTGCCGAACCCTTAACATACAACTGAACTAAATCACCATCAGCAACACTAACATCATTGGTGTATGTCGTTGGCGAAGTACCTAATTTTGGTTGCTCTGTTCCCTCAACAGCAACTCCGTTTATATATATTTTTCCATATACTGTTGTACTAGAACTGCTTGAAGATAAATCATACGAAACTCTAATTGTTCCACTAGCACAAAATTGTAATTCCCTTGCCTTTCCGTAAAAACTTGATTGGAAGCCACTTACGGTTGCATCAAGTCTCCTCACCACGTTTGTTCCTGCTGTGTAACCAGATAAAACCAATTCACTCAACGTCGCTTTCCCTGTTACCGTGATATTGTCAAAAAATCCTGAAACGACTTTTAGGGCGAGGAAAAATGCCGCATTCGCGGCTATCGCGCCAAAGAACGTAAACCCATCATCGCCAGATTCAAGCGTTGTTGCCGCAAGATCATTGAACGCGGCGGCGAGGTATGCACCATATTGTGCATCGTTCGTTGGCACGTCGTCCCATGCGGTCGTGTAGCGCCTGATTTTTTTTGGCGTCGTATTGTTTCGGAAGTAATAGTCACCACTATGCATTCCGCTCGTGGGGTCAGCAGTGAGCGATCCGAGATACTTCGGCGCATAGGTCGAGATATCCGCTGGGACAATTTGCGCGGCCCCGTCAGCAATCCATGATGTCGTATAGACGTACCATTGTCGCGTGTCGAGCTGATAAACTGTATCGCCATAGATCATGCCGGCCAGAGCGGCGAGCGCTGTGGCGTTGGCTACGTCAGCGTATCTTTTTGGGGTAATTCGCGTTGAGTTCGCTATGGTGATTGAGGCGCCGGCCACGGTGGCCCTATAAAGAAGGGAGGCGTCGAGGAACATATCGCCTATTTCTGCAGTCGCCTGAGCAAGCGCCAAGGTTGCGAAGAGCGTTGATTTTCCGTCAGCCGTTTCCTGTGCAGTTGAGGCGGCAGCGAGCGCTGCCGCAATGTCGGAATCAGAGAGCTTCTGCCACGAATACAAGCCTTCTGAAACCATAAATCGATAGGCGTATCCAGTCGCCGTATCGTAGTAGAGGTCTCCCATGTGAGCATCTTTGAGCGCTGTGGTCGTCCAATCAGAAGCCGGAAGATTTACAAGAGTCGGAACGCCCGACCGAAACCATGATGTGATATTGCCGTCGATTTGTGACTGCAGGGCCGAAGCAAGGCCGTCGGCGTAGGATTTTGCTGCATTGGCTTTCGTTGTCGCATCGGCGGCGGCCGCGGCCAGGTTCGCAATAGATATCGCCCCGGGTATCGCCGATTCAGCGCTATAGTAGTTCGCCCGTACCGTTTCCCATGCGCTATGGTCAATGTCAATCGGATCCGGCCATTTGGCGAGCAAAAGGAGTCCGGGGGTCGTGTACAGATAGGCGTAAAGCGCATTATAGGCATCATCGAGCGCGACGACTGAGACCCCGGCGGCCACCGCGTCAGCCCGTACCTGCCAGTAGCTTCCGAGAGCCGCGCCATCTTGGTCAATCTCGGAGAACCACGCAAGGATTCCTGGCTTCTCTTGGGGATTTATCACGCCGTCTGCCGCGTACTCGTTCAACAGGTCGGCCCATACGAATTTCTTTTCAACGCCGATCGCGGTATAGCCGTCTATCTCCGCCGAAGTGAGCGGGCGATTGTAGGCTATGTTTTCATCGACCGCGGTATGAACTAAAGAGGTGATGTCGGCGTGCGGGGTGAGTTTGAAAAGGACTTGTGAAATGTTTTCCGGGCCGACAATCCAGGAGCCTACCATTACCGAATCAATCCAGAGCTCTGCCTGAGTACCGTTGTGGTTCACGACTGCCGCGTACCATTCGTCAACAAGCAGCCCCGCGACTTCCCAGCGTTTGAAGGTGCTGTCTCTGTTCCAAACTTCGACGATCAGGAGGTTTGAATATGCTTCATGCCCGGCGACCCCTGAGACGATGCAAAGCGTCTTCCCGAAGGCCCAGCCGGTCGAAAGATCAGCGTCGCCCATATTGCATGAGAAAGTCCCCGTCTCGTCGATCTGTAGGGCCTTCCCGCGAGAGCCCGCGATGATTGAGACGTCAGCGACCGCCGCATGATGGCCTTTTCCTGAATTGTCCACAGCCACGGCGCCCGAGACGTTTCCGTCGTCAAAGGAATGATGCGCGAGGATCCCTGGGCTTTGCGGCTGGACAGCAGAGGGAACCGAAGGAATCGGGACCGGCAGGCCGTCCACGGTACCGCCAGGAGAGACAATTCCGGGCTTTGTGATATGAGAATCCCACGCGGGGATCGTTCCAGAATCGGCGGTATGGACCCCAGGCGCCTCGTCTACGAAGTAGAGAGTATAATTCCCTTCAGTGTCCGAGGGTGCCATGCCAACGACGATACAGCGGGCGAAAACGCTTCCTGTCTCGCCGAAGAAAAGGTGATCGCCGGCCTGGACCGGATCTTCGGAAGGGATCACTTCGGAGAAGGCGACGGTATAATTCTCGCCCGGTATCGTGGTAATCGTTCTGGTATACTGCGTCCCGAGTTGGGAAATAACGATGATCTGATAGGTCTTGCCCGCTTCCATGATAAGCGCGTTGTTGACCGTAATCCCGACGATATCCCCAACTTCATCAAGAGAAACAGACTTCACCCAGGCGTCAGCAATGCCCCAGAGGGATGTATCATAGGTAACACCTATTAGGTCGCCAGGCTCGCAGATGATGCCGATTGCGGGGGCCTCGAGCGAATAGATGGCGGGCCGCAGCCGGGACGACGCCATGCGATAGCGGCCATGCTTCCATACATTATCGCCATCAACGACGAAGGGAATGCTGATGGTCTCGAAGCGTTCGGCGTTCGCCTCGGTATACCCGTCGTCGTAGACTTCGCGCTCGTCGGTATCGTAATCCTGGTCCGAGTTTTTGAACTGTGCGCGGAAGGCGTGCGGGCGGTCAGGGTAATCCTGCTTCCAGGTGAAATTCCGGGAGTTGTGCGGGCCAAAGAACTGCACGATGGTCGTTTTTTCGTTGTCGATGATGACCGAATAGGCCGCGTCCCTATATGTGGGGCTTGCCCGTCCCGTGATTCCTACGGCAAGAAGTATGTCTTCCAGCTTTGAGAAGGAATCGATGACGCCATCACACGCCCAGCCCTTAGTCGCGCAGTAGGCATACCATTCTTCGAACGCCGGCCAGTAAATCTCGGCATCGGGCGCCGGGTCAGGGTTTGAGGCGCCGCGCATGAGGCTTAAGTACATAGCGGCGGGATTTGACGAAATGGCCGACGTCGCCCAATGGGCCGCGCCTGAACCAAGGCCGTCCCACACTGGGATAAGGCTTTCCGCGATACATGAGAGTTTCCCGATTGCCCCGGATATCGTGTCATTCGCCCTAATAGCGAGGCCCAATATTACGCCATACTGCAGCTCGTCGGTCGCTATGATATCTTGGCTCGGGCGAACAGAACGCAAGGCGGTCCAGCGCACAAGGTCAACCACAGCGTCATCGGTTGAGTCAGCGGTGATGCGCTTGAGCATTACTTCATACTCGCCCGTCGAAGAGTATTGAGAATCGGTGGACAGAATAGTCTTTGCAACGTTGAATCTTATGACGGTTGACTTCGCCCGCTTGATTGAATTGGACCCGGAATCAAAATATCCCAAGAGGGGAGCAGAAGCCCACGCGGTTGTCGCGCCCTTCGCGCGGTACCTGGCTTCGGTCTTGACCTCGACGCTTCCTTTCCCTGATTGGAGGCTTTTATAGAGGCCGGAGAAGGTGATATCGACAGATATCTTTTCGCACTTCGCGGTCGTCTCTCGGACGTATTCTTCGCCCGAGTAGAGCGTCAATCCGGGATTTTCTTCATGAATAACATAAGGGAATAGGGTAGGAGCGTCCCCGCCTTGCCTGATTTCTAGGTCTACACCTTCGAAATGCTCGATATCGGTAATAAGCCCGCTTCGAACGTCAGAAACGTTAGGCGACAGAAGTGTGTTACCGAGCTTTATATTTGAAATCTTCAACGGCCCGAAGCCGACGAGGTATTGAACAAGAATATCCTGATACTCGCCATCGGTGCCCGAGATTCTTGTCGCCGCGCAGAGCTGTCGTGGGGTGGTCTTCGTTTTTCCGAGAATGATCGGCGTCCCCGCCCACTTTGCGGCCTGATTCTGCCCGGCGGAAACTCCGTAAATTGTGTCGTCGTTGAGGTTAAAATCAATACCATTAAGAGCTGCTGTCCAATATGTAAGCCCGGCAAGGCCGGCACCCATTCCAGACAACCACAGCGAGGCTCCGCCAGTGAACGGCGCGAGAGCTATGCCGGCGACAACCATCAGGCCGCCTAATACGTAATTACCAAAGCCTTCACCTTGCGGAATGACTTTGATGATGACGTGATCGCCTGGTTTGACCTTGTAGTCGTATTTTTCTAAGGGGACGATATTCGCGTTGACGATGACAACAGGCTCGCCGTGCTTCACGCGAGAAGCAATGATATCGCTGATCGCCGTACCTTCGTCAACGAGGAAGATGTCACGCTCAGAGGCTTTGAGCGGGTGCAGATGCGCGATGATTTGGACTTTATACACGGTAGTATCCCTCGATGCGCGTTCGCCATTTCATCGAATCCACCCGCTCCACACAGGAGTTGTGAGGCGCGAGTGTGTGCAGAAATTCGCCATTCCCGGCATAGAGGCCAAAGTGCCAGAGTGTCCCGCGAAGGACGGAGAAGACGATATCCCCAGGCTCAGGGACCGCCACCTGAACGCCATTCACGAGGGGAATGAGTTCATCGAGAATCTCGGCATGACTGATTTCAAGGAAAACAGGGAGCGAGAAAGCCCCCTCGATAGTGCTTATTCCGGCGATGGTCGGCTGCGTGATGGATCTCATGGCATAGTCTCCAAATATCTCATTGTATAACAAAGACTAAATTACTGTAAAAAGCGGGAGTTTTCGGGCTGCTACTACCTCGCCCGATCTCTCCCGCAACGGCCCGTTCACGCTATGACGCGCAGTCACTTTCTGGCACGGTCCTTTTCGATCCTACAATCGCCGATCCCCCTTCACTAAAAACTTGGTTCTTTGCTCAATTTTTCTATGCTCAACGCGCATTTCTTGCATGCTCCGCCCTCCTGCATAGATTTTCCCCTTCCCTCTTGTCTCGCGGAGCGCCAATGCCTTTCCTGTGCGGATTCTTACCCATCCTAAAAGGCCACAAATTACAGGTATCTGCAGGACAATTCCGGACTGCTTTGCATGTCCCGGAACATTGGAGGCAGTAGCCCCTAATGGACTTTAGCGGTGATTTTGTAAGCTTCTTCTCCTTATCCATCACTACGCTCCTTTTCAGTAAAAGCGAACATGTTCACCATCAAACCTGAGGTCCACACAGCCAGTTCGCCCATGCCGATTCTTTGCAAGGTTTGCCAGCACCTTGTCTGGAATATCACTTTCCCCTTCTTGTGTTTTTGCGTCCGGACGATGAAGAAGGAGGACACGATCAGCGTCCTGTTCCAATGAACCTGAATCCCGCAGATCCCCGAGTGTCGGCTCTGAGCCGTCCGCCCCGCGGCCAAGCTGCACACATAAAACGATTGCTATCTTGAGTTCTTGGGTAAGCAGTTTTAGCGCTCTCGAGATATCGCCGATCTTTTCCCACCTCGGTGCCTTGTTGTTGGTTCCAAGGTCGAGGAGGCCGAGATAGTCTATAAATGCGACAGAAAGCCCATAAACAGCCTTCTCTCGACGAATCCGGGACCGTAGAAGGGAAAGATCATGCCGCCCGTCATAGATCGCCAGCGGGGCCGCCCTGACGCGCTCCATTCCATCCATGACTATCCGGACACCATCAGAATCAAGGCGCCCCTCCCGGATCTCCCTTAGGGTGGCAACCTTCTCCTGAGCGAGAAGACGGTCGATCATCTCGGCCTGGAGCATTTCGAGGGAGAAATATGCGGTTCGCAATTTAAGATCGAGAGAGCAATGTTTCGCAGCCTGAAGAGCCATAGCGGTTTTCCCGCATCCGGGGCGCGCGGCGATAATGAATACTTCCCCAGGGTGAATAGGACCAGAGAGGACGTCGATCGCGCGGATTCCTATCCCTATCTCTACAAGAGTCCTGGAGCTTCGCTGCATGATCCGGGTATTCAATTCATCAGCCCATTGCGGAAGGACGGCGGCGAGGCTCTGATCTACAGATTCGGCACATAGCTGCATTGCGGCCGTAACATTCTGGAAAAGCTGATCCGTAACCTGGGAAGCGTCCATATCCCGCTTTTGTAGGCTTTCAGTGGCCGAACTGAGGGCAAGGCGGAGCGCGGAAGTCCGGCGGCTTTCCCTGAGCTTCTCAGCATAAAAGGCAGCATTCGCGGGGCTCTGGTGCCCAATTTGAGCGAGAATAGCGACAAGATCCGCGCGGCCCCTGTGCTGCAGTTCATCAAGGACGGTGATATCGTCCGGCCGCCGACCTGAGTTCCTGACGGTGAAGATAGCTTCGGCAATCGTGCGAAGCGTTGGATTGGTGAAAAGCTCAGTGTTGAGGTTTTCGCGTTCGATGATTCCAGGCGTTGAGAGGATTTGGCCGATTAAGACCTGTTCATAGTCTAGAGCGTCGGTTTGGGTGTTAATGGCTCGCTCCTTTCAAGATGTCGGCGACGAGGTAGTCACACGAAGGGCAAGCGATTTCCCCGGCAGGTATAATCGTCTTACATTTCGGGCAGGGCATATCCTTGGAAGCAAGAGGAAGTGTATTTGAAGCAGAAGGAGCAGAGAGGGGGCGAGGCTTTACGCGATCGATAACCCATGAACGGATAGCCGCGGCGTCGGATTTGTATTTCTTCCCGTGTGCAAGCTTATAATCGGCCAATGCCTCAATAAGGCGGGCAGTCTGTTCTTCGCCATACTTGCCAACAAGGTCGGAGTATTCCTTATCGGTGAGGAGAACCGCTCCCTCCTTCCCGAAAGGTTGCTTCTTTGCCTTCTTGCCATTTAGGGAGGGCTCTGTGCCCCCCTCAGAATCAGAATCAATATCAGAATCAATATCAGAATCAGAATCAGAATCAATATCAGAATCAGAATCAGAATCAATATCAGAATAGTTCGAAGGGTATGCATATCCTTCGATATGATATCTATACCCTATCGATACCATATAATTGACTATCTCAATGGGAAGTACTTTCAGGATCGCATCAATCCCGAGCTTAATCTTTGATCTTTCTTCGGCCTTTTGATGCTGCGGCCAGGAGGGAAGGATCATGTATTCTTCATAGAGAAAAGCCTTTCCCGCTTTCTGAAACTTTGAAAGTATTTGCTCTATCGTACTGGTATTTAATCCAGTATCGAAGCAAATTCTTCTGATCGTGATCTTATATACTCCCGCAATATTCGTAAGAGAATTTGTCATCAAATAGAGGTAGAGGAACTTTTCTAGAGGCTCCAGTGTTTGAATCCATTCGTCATCCCAAAAGGATGTGGAGATATACCTTTGGGTGGCCATCACACACCTTCTTGATTGACGAAGGCCGTATTTTCTGGAGGGTGATGAGAAAAAACCCCGGCTTCTTTGTGGTTTTTTTTAGGCATGATATGCCCCGCTTCTTACATAGATTTTATCTTCGCGGTTCTTTTTATGTTCGCTGCGGAGAGACCAAGACACCCATTGCGCCACGTCTTCGGGTCGTTGTTGAAGCGCTGCTTCTGCTGGCATTTGGAATGCTGTTTCAATCAGATCCCTGAGCACCAAGCTTCGATACCGCGGACTTGGAGAAGTGCGGATCCGGCTATTAATAGCCAATAGATAATCCGAATCGGTGGCGGAAGCGATAAGCGAGTATTCCCTATTTCTTAATACATATCGAATAGCGGAGATTGTAGATGCTGAGAAAGTATCCAGAGCAATACCAGATCCCGGCTTGTTATCCTCCGGGCATTTCTTTATATTGATTATAAGATTTTCTTTGTTCGTCGTTCTCTGCACAATCCCCGGCTGGTCTCCGGGGATTTGTTTTTCTGGTAGGTTCATGCTGTCAGCGCTCCAGAAAGCACCCGACGCTTACCTTTCGGACAATTTAGGATTTCATCTGCTTTTTCAGCTATTTCATAGTCGGCAGCCTTCCTTCCGCGGGCAATGAATTTTTCAATATCAGATTCAAGAAACATCGCCCGGCCACCAGTAGGCTTATGATAAGGAATCTTCCCGAGGTGCATGAGCTTATACAGGTAGCTTGGCTTGTAGGGAAGACGCTGTAGGGTTTCTTCGAAAGTAAGATATTGGTTTACTCTTTTTGTCTCGTCCATGCTTTTTTCTCCTTGCATGGACAAAGTTAAACCATTCTCTAATAAAGAAAAATTCCGTATTCGTTCCGTTTTTATTCGTTACTATTCCGTTTTCGTTCCGTTTTTGTTCTACTGCTTTATTACCTTACGGGTTGCCCCCGTGCTTCTGTTATTTTTTTCGCGAGAGTAGAAGTAGTATATAGTTTTTCTTTCCCATCCTTCTTGTCAGTGTATTTAAGAATGCCTTGAAACATTTTCATATTTACGGGGAGGTTAGCTCTTAAAATAAGCATAAGGTAATCCAGAAGGTTTGTTATAATCGTGTATGTGCCGTCGTCGTTTTTCTCAAGATGATTATTCTTAAGCCCAATTATGAATTGCTCTGGTATAATGGGCTCCATGTTTGCAGCCGTGACAATGGGCTTAATTGGTGCTTCCGGAATGGATTCCCTATAAACTCCATCACTTCCGATGTCAATGCCGAGTTTTGAACAGAGTAAGGTCCTCGTTGCCATTAACTCTAGGGCTTCTACAAAAGTATACCCATTAAGATACGGTTCAATTCTTTTTCTTAATAGTTTATATTTTCTTTGGTCATCGGCTAGATCATCATTGAGATTTAAGGCATCAACAAATACTCCATGAATTGAATCATAATCAATATTTGCTTTCTGTAAATTATGGTCGAAGCCTAAAATTATTGCATTGATTTCTCCTATTGCACGCTCAGTGTTCATGACTCCTCTAGCAATGGCTTGCTCAATCTCAAGAGCGGAAAGACCTGTCCTATCCTTTCGTGGAGTCTTCGCTTTTCTCTCTTCCTTCTTCATGTGTACCATAATAAGAGCATGTAATTCCTTTAATCTCATCCGTTCGATTATTAAACTTTCATATCCGTATTTCTCTATCATATCGGGGCGCCATACGGTTTCATCATTCCATACTTTTAAAGGCACAGAATCAAAAATCATACGTTCAACGCCAAAATCGGAAGCATTCACCTCCAATAAGGCTTTATCATCATTAATCTCTTCTCGCTCTAATTTTAGCCGAATTTCAGTATCAGAAAGAAACTCCCTCTCAGCAAATCTCTTTTTGACTGCGTTGCTGTTAATTGTTTTTTCTTTTGTTTCAATAATATCCAATAACTCAAGTTTAAACTGGACTAATTGTTTCACATATAAAAAACTAACATCTATATCTATAAGGTTTTCAATAAATTTAGGAATAGAAAACTTTGAAGATTCATAGATATCTTTTTCAGCTTTAGGTATCGGTAATTTCTTGAAATTTTTAGGATCTCCATCCATGTAAGGACCGGAATGATTAAAAAATGCCAGTGTTGTTAATGCTGTATCCCCAAAAGTATCATGAAGTTTTTGATCAATAGAGACTAATTCCACCTCTACTTCTCCAAGAGCTCGCTCTTCTGTTATTTTCTTGCTCACAAATGCTTGCTTGACCTGTAACAGGTTCATGTATTGTTCTCTTCCATTTTTTTTAATGGTATTATTTTCGTTTTCGATCTCGCCAGAAGTGCTATTTGGCTCACAAAGTGTTTTCAATAAAGACCTTAAGGATAATAGAGCTCTTTGAATTGTTGTTATTTTTGCCATCTGTTCACTGATCTCTAGAACCTCTGGTGTCGTTGGTTGTGAGCTGGCGGAAAAAGAAGGTTCATCAGGGAGTACGGCGATCGGTTTGGTAATTTCACGGAGGCGAAGCATTAATTCTTCAGGAGCGCCATGGAAATAACCAGTAGTAAATAGATCATCCTCAAGTTCAATTATTGTAGCTTTGGCTTCCCCTATTGCTTGTTCTTTTGTGAGCTTGCCACGCTCAAGGGCTGCCCTTATTTCAATATCGGTCATGCGTTACCGCCTTCAGCTTGTTCTGGCATTTTAATAATTTGGGGTTTTCTATTTAGTTCGATCTCAGGCAGCGATGCCATAATTTCTCGCGCCCGGGGATCAATAAGCTGTAGGTAAACAGTCGTCATCTGGATATTGTTATGACCGAGCAAGCGAGAGACAGCGTAGAGGTCGCCGGAAGCTGCAAGGGTCATCATGGCGAAGCTATGGCGCCCCGCATGCCAGCCAAACGGATGATCAATCCCTGCTCTTTTCCTCAAGGCAATCAAGGGCTGATGTACATTCACAGATTCCGTGGCAGTTAATCTAGGGAAGATCAGCTCGTCAGGTCGATGTATACGCCCGTCATTGATGAGCTTCCAAGCAGTAGGACAAAGTGGAATTGAAACAAGTTCTCCTGTCTTGTTCTGCTGCTTTACAATCGCCGGCATTTGATCGTGGCGGATATCGCCATAGCATAGGTTTTTTATATCACTGAGCCGAAGACCAGTAAAACAGGCGACAAGGAACCCTTTTTTACATTGTATTGAGAGCTCCCCGCCTTCCACTTGTGCATCTGCCATCCTTTGAATCTCCGCTATAGTCAGGTATGGCTTCATCTTCTTGGGGATCCTTATTTTTTTTGCACCTTTTGTTGGGTTATGATCCAGTAATCTTCCTCGCACAGCACGGTTGAGCAAGGCTTTTAGAGCTTCAAGGTAATGTGATGCGGTCGCGGGGCCGAGAGCCTCTTGGGCGAGCAGGTTGGCTCGGTAGCCGTCGACGAAGATCTCATCAACATCGCATACCAAAACGGCGCCGGCATATGGTTTTAAATACTTTATGCTTTTCGGAAGATGCATTTTTTTGTCATATTGCTTGGCTATCTCTTCTGCATACTCAACAAGAGATTTATGAGAGGCTACGGGGTCGAGGAGCTGGAAGCGCCCCGCGGCGAGCTGCAGCTCTCTTTTTGTCCGAATATCCTCCGCAAGCCTCCAAGCTTCTCGCTGGCCGGTTCTATCTCCGGGGAGAGAAAAACCGAGAGCTTCGAGCTTCCTTGTCCCTCGGTAATGGATATCGAGGTAAAAGTACTTGCCGGCGCCCCGAACTCTGATTTTTACACCCATTGCAGTCCTCAACATAGAAGGTTCTTTAAGTGACGCTTATGATGCTTCTATGTTACGGTTACATAGTAGTATAGGGTCAACTAGAAGTAAATAGAGAAAAAGAAAGAATAGATAGAAATTCAGACTATACCCAATAAATAAAGGCAAAACGTACATTTACCCCAATAAAAAAGGCTCCCTTTCGGAAGCCTAAAAATTGCCCGGAGGGGGACTTGAACCCCCATGCTTTCGCACTAGAACCTGAATCTAGCGTGTCTGCCAATTCCACCATCCGGGCGAGCGGAGCCTGATAACGCGGAGTGTATTTTTACCGGTACGGGGGCGCTCTGTCAAGCACTCGGATGCGTTTCGCGCCAACTGAAGGCTATTTCAATACTTGATACCATGGTTTCAAATTCGGCTTTTCTCAACTTGCTAGATTTGACATCCCAGGGTAGTATGATCTCGATGCGTAAAGTGGAGCGGAATTGCCTGCGCTTATCCCTTCCGGCAGGCAAAAAAACCATGGAGACACTATGAAACTTTCAGCCTGGAATCGCGACATGAGCGGTTTTGATTACCTGTCCCTGCTTGTCATCGACATTGACGGCAGGCTTCGCGCGGTGAGCCTTCCCGCGAATTACGCGAGCGAAAAAGTACTGAAAAAGGGCATCGGCTTCGACGCTTCCAACTTCGGTTACGCGAAGGTTCATTCTTCCGACATGGTGGCAGTGCCCGACCTGGATACCGCTTTCATCGAGGAGAAAGAAGGTTTCAGGATCCTTCACGCCTTCTGTAGCGTAAAAACGACGGATGAACTGCCTTTCGCCCATTATCCGAGGGAGGTGGCGGCGGCCGCGCTGGAGAAGGTAAGGCAGAGCGGCGTCGGCGATGATGTCATGCTGCTCGTCGAACTGGAATTCTATGTGTTCGACAGCGTGAAATATTCGACGACGGTCGATCATTCTTATTATTTCGTCGAGAATTCCGAGGGTATCGGAGAGGAATCCGAGGATGCGCCGAGGGTGGGGCTTTCGAGGGCGTATCATCTTTCGTCGCCTGACGATCGCTATCAACTTCTGCGCAACAGGGCGGTGCAATCGATGATCGACGCGGGAATTCCCGTAAAATACCACCACCACGAGGTGGGTTCCTCCCAGCTCGAGATCGAGCTGGATTTCATCTCGCTGAAAAAGGCAGGCGACCTGGTGACGCTCGCTCAGTGGATTCTCCGCAACGAGGCGGCAGAACTCGGGCTTTATGTCACCTTCATGCCCAAACCGATGTATAAGATCGCGGGCAGCGGCATGCATGTGCATCAGTTTATCGTGAAGGACGGCGCGTCCGCCTTCCCGGGCGAGGGACTCTACGGGCTCTCGAAGACGGGGCTGGCTTACACCGCGGGCATTCTTTCCCACGCGCTTTCGGGCTCCCTTCTGGCCTTCTCGAATCCCTCGACGAACTCCTACCGTCGCCTGGTGCCAGGCTATGAGGCGCCGGTGAGCGCGACCTTCGCCCAGGGGTCGAGGGCCGCCGCGGTTCGCATTCCCGGGTATTTGGGCAAAGGCGAGGCGCGCATAGAGTTCAGGACCGGCGACGCCACGGCCAATGTCTACTATTTCATCGCGGCCATGGTGCTTGCGGGTCTGGACGGGATCCGGCGCGGGCTCGATCCTGTTGCTATGGGTTTCGCTTCCGACAAGGTTACGCCGAAAAACACCTTCCCGACGGGGCTTTATCATGTTCTGGCGGGGCTCCGCAAGGATAAAAAGTACCTGGAAGGCATCTTCCCCGAAGAGCTCATCGCGGTGTGGACCGAGCGCAAGTCCAAGGACGCCGAATATGTCTACAACGCTCCCGTTCCGCAGGAATACGAGCTTTACTTCTGATGGGGAAGCCAGTTTTAGGAATGGCTTTTTGCTGCCGAAGAGGAGAATAGCGATGCCGGAATTCGTTTTTTCGGGCGATGAGGCGATAGGACGCGGAGCTATGGATGCCGGGGTTTCGGGCGCTTTTGCCTATCCGGGAACCCCGTCCACCGAGATTATGGAGTTCATCCAGGACAATCTGGACGCGTACCTGGCCCGGCTTTCAGAGGCCGAGAGGAAATCGGTCGTCGCCCAGTGGTGCGCCAACGAGAAATCCGCCTACGAGGCCGCGCTTGGAGCTTCTTTCGCTGGCAGACGGGCGATGGTCTCAATGAAACATGTAGGTCTCAATGTAGCCATGGATCCTTTCACCAACTCGGCGCTCGTGCGCATAAGGGGCGGACTGGTGGTGGTGGTGGCCGACGATCCTGGCATGCATTCGAGCCAGGACGAACAGGATTCGAGGATTTTGGCCGATTTCGCGAGGGTTCCCTGCTTCGAGCCTTCGGACCAGCAGGAGGCCTACGAGATGACGCGCGCCGCCTTCGATTACTCCGAGGCGAACGAAGTGCCCGTGATGCTCCGCGTCACGACGAGGCTGGCCCATGCGCGGTCGATGGTGCGAACGAAGGCGGCGCGCTTGCCCAATGCCCTCGCGAAACGCGCCGACTCCAAGTCGTGGATACTCATGCCCGACAACGCGCAGAAAAACTGGAAGACGTTGCTGGAGAAGAATATACGTTTCCGGCGGGACGCCGAGAGTGCCGCCATCATGAAGTTGCGCGATAAGAGCCTGGGCATAATCACCTGCGGACTGGGCCTGCGCTATTATCTGGAAAACGAGGACGACTGGGCCGCCGCTCATGACGGCGCCCGCCCTTCGCATCTCCACATAGGGCGTTATCCGATCGAGGGCAATAAGATAAGGGAGCTGGCCGCTCACGTGAACAAGATCCTCGTCGTCGAGGAAGGCCAAGTTTTCATGGAAAGGTTCATCGTCGGCGTATTTCCGGCGCCCGTGCCGATAATGGGAAAACTGTCGGGAGCGATTCCCGAGGACGGGGAACTGTCCGCGGATTCCGTACGCAAGGCGTTGGGGCTTGCCCCGAAAAGCGCCCTTCCCTCTCCTGGGATTCGGATACCGCGGCGGCCGCCTCAGTTCTGCCAGGGTTGTCCGCATGGGGATTCCTTTTCCGCGCTGAAGGAGGCGCTCAAGGACGAAGCCGACTTCCTGACCGCTTCCGACATCGGCTGCTACACGTTGGCCGCTCTTCCTCCTTTCAATGCCGTGGACACCTGCGTCGATATGGGCGCGTCAATAGGCATGGCTCGCGGGGCTTCCTCTATCGGCCAGAAAAAAGCGGTGGCTATCATAGGCGATTCCACCTTCTATCATTCGGGCATGACGAACCTTCTCGACGCCGTGGCGCACGGGACAACAATCACGGTGCTCATCCTCGACAACAGCACGACGGGCATGACAGGCGCCCAGCCTACCATTTCGCCTGGATTCAGGCTGCGGGCTATTCTTGAGGGTTTGGGCGTCGAGGCGGAACATGTCCGCGAGCTGGAGGCGCAGCGCAGGTATCACGAGGCGAATGTCGCCGTCCTTCGCGAAGAGCTGGCTTATGAGGGCGTCTCGGTGATCATCATGAAACGGGAATGTATTGAATATCTCAAGAAAACGAGGCGGACATGAACTACAATATCATCCTCGCGGGAGTCGGCGGACAGGGCGGCCTCTCCATCTCCGTGGTGATAGCGCGCGCGGCCATGGCCGCCGGCTTTCTCGTCAAGCAGTCGGAAATCCACGGGATGTCCCAGCGCGGCGGTCAAGTCCTCGCCCATCTTCGCATCGCCGATACGGAAATTCATAGTCCGACAATTCCGATGGGATCCGCGGATCTCGTTCTCGCTTTCGAACCTCTCGAGGCTTTGCGCTATGTTTCCTGGCTCGCCGCCGACCGCGGGGTCGTGGTTTCCGCTAAGGCTCCAATAAGAAACATTCCCGATTATCCTGAGATTGACGCCGTCATCGCCGAAATAGAAAAGCTGCCGAGACATCGCATCCTCGATGCCGAGGCCATAGCCAAAGCCGCCGGCAGCGCTAAATCAGCCAACGTCGTCCTCGTGGGAGCAGCCGCCGATTTGACGCCGATTCCCGCCGATCTCATCGAGAAGGAAATTTCGGCGCTCTTCGCCCGGAAGGGCGAAGCTGTCGTTCAAGCCAATATGAGGGCATTTAAAGATGGTCAAGCACAATTCGTCCATTGAAAACGGCATGAGCCCGGATCAGGTCGAACTCGCCGAGCGGTTTTCGGCCATACTGGCTCCGGCGAAGGCCCAGGGCAGGGATTCGCTCACCGAAGTGGAAGGCTTGGCGATGCTGGAGGCGATGGGCGTGTCGGCCCCGCGTCATCATTTCGTGGCATCGGCGGAGGAGTATGCAGCGCTTGCGGGACTGACCGTCGCCAAAGACGGCGCCGTATCGGGCAACGCGAGATCGGGCGAGGGCCGCCATCTTTTCCCGGGACGGCGCGCCGTGGTGAAAGTGATCAGCCCGCAGATCCTGCACAAAACGGAAATGGGCGGCGTCGCCATCGTCGCCAACGAGACTCAAGCCATTCTCGACGCCATAAGGCAGATGGAAGCCCGATTCGTCATGTTCCATGTCGATGGATATACCGTCAACGAATTCGTGCAGTTCGAGCCGAGGTTAGGGCACGAGATCATCTTCGGCTATCGTTTCGCCGCCGACTTCGGTCCCGTCGTCAGCTTCGGGCCCGGCGGCATCTATGCCGAGTTCCTGGCCGAAAAATTCAAACCGGGATCAGCCAACGTCTGCTTCTCGCCGAGAACCGCGACGCGAGAACTCGTCGGAGAAACGCTGGCGCACAACGTCGTCTACGGCCTCGTAAGCGCCGGCCTGCGCAACACCGAAGCATCCATCCCCGGAGAGGCGCTCACCGACGCGCTCATGAACTTCATCTCCGCATCCGAGGCTCTCGCGGCAAGCGGCGTTTCCGAGTTCGAAGTGAATCCCATGGTCATCCGCAAGGTCCCAAGCGCAGGCTCGACCGCCGGGGTTTCGGCGGCCAGGCCCACCTCGCCGACCTCACCCCCCTCGACTCTCGTCGCTCTCGACTGTCTCGTCAAGCTTAAGGATTTTTCGTCGATCGGCCTTTCTCCCGCGGCCGACGGCAAGCCCCACAACGCCGCCCAGGACACTCGTCCCGTCGAGAACATAGGCCGTATCCTCGAGCCGGAAAGCGCCGCGATAATCGGCGTCTCGGAAAAAGGAATGAACAACGGCCGCATAATCCTGCGGAATCTTCTTGAAAACGGTTTCGATCCAAAACGCATCTACATAGTAAAGCCCGGAGCCGAGAGCATAGACGGCTGCCGCTGCGTTCCCGATGTCGCCCATCTTCCCGAAAAGGTCGATCTATTCGTCCTCGTCATCCCGGCCGCGGGCACGCCCGAGACTCTCGCCCAGATCGCGTTGAGCGACAAAGCATGGTCCGTCATCGTGATTCCCGGCGGCCTCGAGGAAAAGTCGGGCTCGGACGCTATCGTGAAAGAAATGCGGAAGACTTTCGACGAAGCGCGGGCTCGCGGCGCTGGTCCCCTCATAAATGGCGGCAACTGCCTCGGCATCAGGTCGGTATCGGGAAAATACAACACGCTTTTCATACCCGAGCACAAGCTTCCGATGCCCAAGGGCGCGGTCGCCCCGCTCGCAGTCATTTCGCAGTCCGGCGCTTTCTCCATCACCAGAATTTCGAAACACCCCGACATCAATCCCAAGTACGTGATCACGCTCGGCAACCAGATGGACCTCACCATAGGCGACTATCTCGAATATATGAGCGACAACCCCGACATAAGGGTCTTCGCCGTCTATGTCGAGGGCTTCAAGGCCCTCGACGGTCTCAAGACCCTGAACGCCGCGAAAGCCATTGTCGAATCGGGCCGGACGGTGATCTTCTATAGGGCGGGAAGGACGAGCGCCGGGGCCGGGGCGGCGGCCAGCCACACGGCGAGCATCGCGGGCGATTATCCCGTCACGCGGGAACTCTTCGCCCAGGCAGGTGCCATCGTCTGCCAAAGCCTTGACGAGTTCGACGACGCGATCACCGTCTTCACCCTCCTCGAAGGCAGGAAGGCGAAGGGGAACAGGCTGGGAGCCGTGTCCAACGCCGGATTCGAATGCGTAGCGATAGCCGACAATCTTGGCGGGATGAAGCTGGCGAAATTCTCGAACGCGACGAACGCGGTTTTGGCGAAGGTTCTGGATGACGCGGGCATTACGGAAATCGTGGATGTGCATAATCCTCTCGACATAACGCCCATGGGAAGCGATGACGCTTACGATCGCTCCTTCAGGGCCGTGCTGGCCGACGAGAACACCGATCTCGGCATCGTCGGCATCGTGCCTTTTACCGTGCGCATGAATTCTCTCGCCGCCGAGCCTTCCGTCCATGGCGAAGACGTGAGGAAGGCCGATTCCATCGCCAATCGCTACGGCTCGCTGATGTCGGAGACGAAAAAGCCCTTCGTGACCGTCGTCGACACGGGACCGCTCTACGATCCGCTCTGCAGGCTGCTCGAGAAATACGGCGTCGTTGTCTTCAGGACGGCGGACAGGGCTCTCAAAATGCTTGAGCTGTGGAGGACTTCTCCCGCGGCGAGATGAGTTCCGCCCGCCGAGCCGCAAAGTCAGTTTCGGGGAACGACCGCGACGCCGATGGCGCCGAGCCAAGCGATCGATGAGAGCAGCGGCCCCATGTCCGACACGAAAATCTCGGCTTTGGCGCTTGCCTGAGACTTGCAGAGGCTAGCCAGTTTTTCGGCCTCCTCCTTCGCCGCCACATGTACGATATGGATGGACCAGGCCGCGTCCGACGAAATCTGTCGGCGGATTCTGGAGAACAGCGCCGAAACGGCGTTTTTCTCGCCTACATAGAGCCCTTTCGTCACCGCTTTTCCCTTTGCATCCGTTCCCAGCAGGGGTTTCAGGCCGAATTTCCTCAAGACGAGGCTTTTGATTCCATGCAGCCGTCCCGAACGGATGAGGC